>OFIS01000178.1_pt1 | contig 63992 bp, 56 predicted proteins | sample 1775071 | NCBI WGS metagenome assembly OFIS01 (sample SAMN08195774, study PRJEB24354) | sludge metagenome | isolation source: sludge from phenol fed wastewater aerobic bioreactor C | place: India: Nagpur | collected 2016-09-17
GAGGCTCTCCGACCTCCTGACCTGCACCGATGCTACCGACCACGCCGTCATGTGCCCGTGATCTTCGGAAGTCCGGTCTCGTGGCTGACATCCATCGCTACGGCAACCATGGGATCGGCAAGCCCGATGCACCCGAGCACGACTTCGCCGGGTACTGGTCGCGACGCATCACCGACGAACATCGCCTGGTGTACAAGGTCACTGGCGACGAGGTACGCATCGCCGCAGGCCGGTACCACTACGGGTAGCCCGCGCTTGCAGGATCCCGCGGCCACCCCGGCAGCGCGGGTTGGTGGGCACGCCGGCGCCGTACCGCCGTGCGCCCCGCGGGCGGCTCGCAGGTCGAGACTGTCCGGGTGTCAGCGTTCGGCTGCCAGGATGGCGATGTCGAGGCGGGCCAGGTCGTCCCGGTCGCAGATGAGCTCGATCGCGACGATCAGTCCACTGGCAACGGTGAAGGCGAACGCGCCAGTGGGAGTGCCACCTGGCGCCCATACCGCGCCCGCGTTGCCGTCGATCAGCGCAAGGCGGGCGCCACGTGCCCGCCCGCGGAACTGACCCGCGACCGACGCCGCGCCGGTCAGGTCTCCCGGCGAGCCGGCGGAGCGCGCGGCCGGATCGGCGCGGAAGGTGACGGCCGGATCGAGCAGGGCGAGCAGCGCCGCGAAGTCGCCCTCGCGTGAGGCCGCGAGGAACGCCGCGACGACGGCGCGGCTGCGGGCCCGGTCGGCGCTGGTCGGCACCGCGACCGCTCGCACCCGGTGCCGGGCGCGGCTGCCCATCATCTTGGTCGCGTCCACGCTGCGCTCGACCACGGGCGCGATCTCGGCGAACGGGACGGCGAAGATGTCGTGCAGCACGAACACCAACCGCTCGGCCGGCGCCAACGTGTCCAGCACGGTGAGCAACGCCAGCCCGATCGAGTCGGCCAGTTCCGCCTCGCGCACGGGATCCGCGCCGCCGTCGGCCATCGCATCCTCGGCGAGCGCCGCAGTGAGGGGCCGCTCACCGCGGGCGGTCCGGGCGCGCAACTGGTCAAGGCAGATCCGCCCCACGACGGTGGTCAGCCAGCCGCGCAGGTTGTGGATCTCGGCGGGGTCGGCGCGGTCCCACCGCAGCCACGCCTCTTGGACGGCATCGTCGGCCTCGGCGGCCGAGCCAAGCATGCGCAAGGCGACCGCACGCAGGTGCGGCCGCTGCGCCTCGAACTGCTCGCCCAGCCAGTCCCGTTCGTCCACCCCGGTTACCTTCCTGCTCCTTTCTCCGTCCTACTACAGACGGCGCGGACTGGCTCCGGGTAACGAGAGGCGACCGACATGGCAACTTCGGTCCTGGTCACGGGCGGCACCGGCCGCCTCGGGCGGCTGGTCGCGGCGCGGATGGCGAAGCGGGGTGCGAGGTGCGTGCCCTGGCTCGGCATCCCCGCGCGCTTGGCCCGCACGTCAGCTTCTTCCCGGTCGACCTGCGCAACGGCGAGGGACTCGAGCCGGCCGTCGCGGGCGTCGACGTGATCGTGCACTGCGCGACCAGCACGAAAGGCGACGCCACCGCGACGGGCAACCTGCTCGCCGCGGCGGCGGCGTCCGGCTCGCCGCACGTGGTGTACGTGTCGATCGTCGGCCTTGAGGCCATTGCGTCGTGGGGTTACCCGAAGGCGAAGCTGGCAACCGAGCAGCTGGTCCGCGACAGCGGCCTGCCCTGGACGATCCTGCGCGTCACGCAGTTCTACGACTACGTCTACGACAACTCCCGCAAGCTCAGCCACTTCCCGGTGGTGCCGGTGCCGGCCGGGTTCCACATCCGGCCGGTCGACCCGGGCGAGGTTGCGGACCGGCTCGCCCACCTCGCGCTCGCCCCGGCCGCCGGGCGGGTCGCCGACATGGCCGGCCCGCAGGAGTGGGACTGGACGCAGTTGTTGCGCAGCTACCTGAACGCAACCCACCGCCGCCGCCTCGTCGTCCCAGTCCGGCTGCCGGGCACCCGGGCGGTGCGCGCCGGCGGGCTGCTGCCCGAACCCGGGCACACGACCGGCGCCAGGACCTGGGACGAGTACCTGTCCGCCACGCTGCGGCCAGCCGCGGCGCCGTCGCATCGCTAGGAGATCACCGTGCCCATTCCTACGGACAACCCGGCTGTTGGCATCCGCGAGACAATGGCGGCGATCCGCTCCATCAACGAGCCGGCCACAACCGGCGGCGTCTCGGGGAGAGGTTTGCCGTGACGGCATCAGGCGACGAGCGCCCACAGCGACACGGGGACTTGACCGGCAGGGTGGCGCTGGTGACCGGCAGCTCACGGGGCATCGGCGCGGCCATCGCGACCATGTTGGGCCGCCATGGGGCCGCGGTTGCGGTGCACGGCCGCAACCTGGAGCGGACGAGCGCGGTCGCCGCGCGGATCCAGGACGAGGGCGGCACCGCGACCGCGGTGGTCGGCGACCTGACCGATCACACGGCGTTGGAGGCGATCCGCGAGCAGGTGGAGCGCGAACTCGGCGCCGTTCAGGTGCTGGTCGCGAACGCGGGCGGCAACCTCGCCCCGCCGGCACCGTTGGAGGAGATCTCCGAGCAAGGCTGGCGCGACACCATCGAGGCGAACCTGCTCACGACGTTCCTGACGCTGAAGTGCTTCCTACCGGGGATGAAGAGGCGCGGCACGGGCAGCATCGTCACGATCGGATCCAGCGCTGGTCGCCAGGCCCGTCCAGACGTGCCGATCCCCTACGCCGCGGCGAAGGCCGGCATCGCGCTGCTGACGCAGAGCGTGGCCGCGCAGGCCGGCCCGAACGGAGTCCGCGTCAACTGCGTCGCACCGGCGATCATCCTCACCGAGCGCAACATCGAGCGCATCCCACCCGCGCAGCGCGAGGCGATGGCCAGCCACAATCCGCTGCAACGCCTCGGCACCCCGGACGACGTGGCAGACGCGGTGGCGTTCCTCGCCAGCGACCGCGCCGGGTGGATCACCGGTGTCGTGCTCGACGTCACCGGCGGCACGGTCCTGCGCTGACACGACGGCCCGTCCACCAAGCGTCGTACCCACACGCCGACGAGCTGGCGGCCCGGTTCGAGGATTACGAGCCCCGCGAGGGTGACGAGTTGGACGCGGGGGCGGTGGCGCTGCTGCGTGCGGCGGTGGCCGAGCGTTCCGAGGCGGAGCGTCACATCGTCGAGGAAGTGCGTCGCGCACGCGAAGCAGGTCTGTCATGGAGCGCGATCGGTAGCTTCGTTGGTACCTCGGGCGAGGCCGCACGACAGCGCTACTCCTCGAAGGTCGCATAGCGTCGTCTCAATCCGCTTCGCGGCGCAAGACGCCGCTCGAGTCGCCGATTGAGGATCGACTATCGAACGGAGCACTCAGCTCAGGTAATCAGCTCGAACGAGCAACGCGGTCCGCTGGCCCCGGCGAACTTCCTGTCACAGGTGATCAGAGTGCGGTCCAGCCGTTCGGCGAGAGCAACGTACGCGGCGTCGTAGGCGGTGAGGTTGTCGCGAAGCTCCCAGATCCGCTGCAACAACGGTGCGAGCGGCATGCGCCGGATGGGGAAGCCCGCCAGATGTCGCAACGCCGCCGGCACGGCTGCCTGTAGGGTCGCATTCGGTCGGCTCAGGCCGCGAAGCGCGGACACGATCTCGGCGTCGAAGTGGGCCGGTGCGAACAGCGCGTCGCCGGCCGCCAGTCGAGCCGCAACTGCTTGTCGTCGCGGATCGTCAGACGCGTAGAAGGCGACCAGGACGGATGCGTCGACAACGGCTAGGGTCACGACGCCTCACGCACGTCACGCACCGCGGCGGCCGCGTCCTCGAGGGACACTCCGCTGCCCTCCGGCGGCTGGTATGAGCCGACGTAGTCATCGAGCCGCGTCACCTGCGCGACCTCGGTGAGCCGATCGACGACGAACGCCGAGAGCGACTGCCGGTTGGCCTCGGCCGCCCGAGCTAGCGCTGCGTACACATCGTCAGGCACGTCCCGCAAGTTCATCCGCTTCATGGTGCCACTTTGGCACCATGAGTGCCGGTTGTCGATCCTCATCCCCCGTGATGCGGCCAACTCGCGCGGGCATCCGCCTCGATGAGTTGGTCGGCCGAGGCCGAACAGTACGTCGCCACCTGCTTGGAGCTGTCTTCGCTGTCCTGGCTGGCCGACACCGGTGGACGCGCCGCGCGGGCTGCCTGGTCTTGTCGCCGATAGTCGTCCGAGACCTGACCGGCAGCACCCTCTGCTCCACGGCCACCCGTTGCAGCCGAACTGGGTTCCTGTTGCGGCGAAAGGACTCAGCTCTTCTCTCGGTGCAGAGCGCAGTGCCATGCCGTCCATCCCTAGCATCGCGGCATGTCCTACGACGCATTGGCAGAAAGCATCATCCTGATCAGGACGCGGCAGCCGCCCCGGGTGCTGCACCTGAGCAGGCGGCGCCGTTTCGCGGCGATGGCAGTGGACGTCGCCGGTGATGCGGCAACGACCATGTTCCTGCGTCGAAGTGCTGGGTGCGATATCCAGGAATCCTGGGTGCTGGCATCCCGACACGATGAGTGGCGCCTGCTTGGTGGCGGCGGCGGCACCGTTGATCACAATGCGGGCCTGCTCGCGGACCGGCCGGAGACGATCCGCGACGACATGATCCGGCCCTGGAGCACGCTGCCCGGTGTGGATCCGCGCCTCGTGACGGTCGGAAGCGGTGCTGGCGGTGTGCATTACATGCGAGGCGGCCGGGACCTGTTCCCGCGGAGCGGGCGTTGGATCAGTTACGCGACCCTGTTCGCCAGTGCCCAGGTCGGCGCGATCCAGGTTGCGGACCGCACGGTTGCCGTGCCATGGCACGGACACACGCAAATCGCCTGGATCGGCCGGCGCCCACCCCGCATCGGAATCCTCGGGCGGGCCGGACAACTGCTAGCGACGACGCGGATCCCGATAGCGCAACCCTGATCCGCCCAGACGGGTCAGACGCTTCGGTGGTGGGTGGAGGCGAACCCGAGCCAGGTGTGGCGGTTGCCGGCCCAGCACCAGCCGACCTTGGGCGCGTTCTTGGTGGCTTTGCCGTCATGTCCGGTGCCGCCGCTGATCCAGATCGCCGGGGTGCGCGCGTCAAGGCGGGTACCTCGCGTCTTGCGTGAGGCAATCGTCATGAAGCAGTGGTTGCGTTCTAGGCCTTTGGGTTCCTGCAGCAGCCAGCTGATCCCTTCGGTGATGGTCAGCGGGCTGCGACCCAGTGCGGTGATGGCTGGCAGCGCTTCGTCTGGGCTCCAGTTGCGCATGTCGTCACCGCGGTCCACGTCGTGGAGCAGGTACAGCGGCTGGTCGGGTACCTCGACGGTAGGAATCGCCGTGAACTCGTCGAGGTCGGTCATGTCGGTCACCACGAAACCTCGCTTGCCCTGGTGGGTCAGCAGAGTCGCTAGTGCGCTGGCAGGTACGAGCGAGGGATGCACCGCGAGGACCGCGCCTGGGCGATCGCGCAGGTCTCGCCCGAGAGCGCGCAGAGCCTTGGCGGAGGTCCCGGCGAGGGCTGGTACGTCGAGGGCGATGAGCCGGTCGAGCTGATCGGTGATGGTCACGGCCTGGTTCCTTTCGTGCGGCCGGAGCTGACCGGCCGGAGCACCGTGCGAACAACCGCGGATTGTGCCGGCCGAGTGCCGTACACCATACGGAGAACCATACCATCCTTTCCGTATGATGTACGGAGTATGTCGTATGCTGGTCGGGTGGGCAGCGAGAGCAGCGGCGCCGGAGACCCGGCGCGGACGATCGCGCTGCTGTGGGGCACCACGCAGGTGCCCGGTCGGGGCCCGAAGCCGGCACTGATCGGCGCGCAGGTCGTCGAGGCCGCCATCCGGGTCGCGGACCACGAGGCCGACCTGTCGGAGGTGTCCATGCGCCGGGTGGCGCAGGCACTGGGCGTGGGGACGATGTCGCTTTACACCTACGTCGCGTCCCGGACCGAGCTGATCGAGGCGATGCTCGACGCGACGTACGCCGAGGCGGTCACCGACCTGACCGACCTGGCCACCGACGACTGGCGGACAGGTCTGACCCAGGTCGCCGCCGCCAGTTGGCGGATGTACTTGCGGCACCCCTGGATGCTGCAGGTCTTCACCGGCCGACCTCCTATGGGCCCGAACACGATCGCCAAGTACGAACTCGAGCTGGGCGTCCTGGAGGGCATCGGGCTCACCGACGTCGAGATGGACGCCGTGCTCACCCTCGTACACACCCACGTCGAAGGCGTCGCCCGACGCAAGATCGAGGCCGCGAACACCGAACGCCGCACCGGGCTCACCGACGCACAGTGGTGGGAAGCCGCCGCCCCGGAACTGGCCAAGGTGTTCGACCCCAGCCAGTTCCCCATCGCCGCCCGCGTCGGTCAAGCCGCCGGCGAGCGCTACCAAGGCGCCCACGACCCCGAGCATGCCTATCACTTCGGGCTGCAACGCCTCATCGAAGGCGTCGCCAGCCACCTCGCCACTCGCAACGAGCCCGATAGTCGCTAGCAAGGTCAGGCAGCTGAGAATCGACCCGCCGGCAAAGTAGTAGCGCGATGGTCATCGCTGAGCACATCGCGGCGGCATGACGTGGTCGCACTCGCGGTCGCTATAGCCGCTCAGGCACACTGGCAAGCCATCTCGAACGCGTACTTCCCCTGCTCCTCTTTTCGTCATACGATTTTGCGATGGTCAGCGAAGAACAGATCCGGCAGTGGGCTGACGAGGCCGAGGCTGGCTACGACATCGAGGAACTGAAGCGCCGCGGACGCGGCCGGCCCGGGCGCGGTGCCGAGCCGATGCAGGTCGTAGCCGTGCGGCTCACCACTGAAGAGCTCGCTGCGCTTGACGCCATCGCCGAGCGCGACCACATCTCTCGGTCGGAAGCGATCCGCAGGGCGCTGGCTGATTTCGCGGCGTGAAGGTCCACGACGGCGCACTCAAGCACGGCGTGCTGCCAGAGGACGCGGTCCAGGCGGCCGCCTGGCCGCAGTGGGTCGAGCCGCTCGACGAACTCGAGTGGCCGCATCGGGAGTTGCGGCTCGGATTCGACACTCGAGCGCGCCTTCTAGAGACCGTCGTTCTCATCTTTGCGAGCGGCGAGGAGATGGTCATCCACGCCATGCCGGCTCGGAAGCAGTACTGGGATCTACTGCCGTGAACCATGGCTTCCGCTGCGCACGCGGATCAGTCCGCAGGGCGTGGCTGAGCGCTGCTGAGTACATCGCGGCGGATGGACGTGCTGGGCAGCTGAACCGTCCTGATGTAGGCGCTGTAGCGGCTCGCAACAGGAAGTCGGCTCTGCGCGACCAGTTGCGTCGCGCCTCGACTGAATCCTTGGCGGCATCTCCGACCACCGGCATTGCGATGTGGCTGGCCGGTGGCTTGAAACAGGAACCCGGCCATAGTCATGCTTGTGGCCATGACGGTGCTGTCTCTGGCCGAGGTCAAGTCTCACCTGTCTGAACTCGTTGGCCGCGTGAAGTCCGAACACGAGCGCATCACGGTGACTGTGCACGGCAAGCCCTCCGCGGTACTCATCGCCACCGAGGATCTGCAGTCCCTCGAGGAGACCATCGCGATCTTGTCCGATTCGGACACGCTCAGTCGCCTCGGCGCCTCCGAGGCAGAACTCGCACGCGGCGAGGGGGAGTCGGAGGAGGATCTTGCCCGGGCCATGAACGCCCGACGCCGGCAGCGTGCGTGAGCGACAACCCTTCCCGTTACACCCTCATTGTCACGCCCGCGGCGCGGGCCAGGTGGAGCAGCATCTACCTGAGGCCGTCGCCTTCGCCGCACACGAGTTCATCGTCGGGGCGTTGTTGGACAACCCCCAAGGCGTCGGGAAGCGGTTGCATGCACCTCTCGGTGATCGGCACGCCGCCCGGCTGGGCACCTACCGCGTGGTCTGCCGCATCAAGGACGAGGAGCGAACCGTGACGGTCGTCGATATCGCACACCGCCGGAGACACCTACCGCGCGCCAACCGCTGATCTCGGGCTGCCGCACCGAGGCGGCCGGTCCGCGGCTCAGCGAAGTCGCCGTCCAGCGATCGAGTGCCGAGGACCGGGCGTTGCCGGCGGCGGTACGGGGCAGCCGCACTCGCGGCGGAAAGACGCACATTCAAAGCGAGGGCAGGTCCGTGGTCGTTGCACTTGCCAGAGGCGCTCCTTGACGATGTGGAATGTGCGCCCGGCGCGACCGCCGTAGTTGTGCAGCGAGCGCGGCGTAGCCCGAACCATCCAGGTCCCCTTTGGCCTGATCGATCTTGTGCATCAGCGAGTCGAAGTCTCGGTCGAACGTGGGTTCAGAGACGCACAGCAGGTTCACGACCCGACCGATGAAGTCGAGCATATGGAAGCGTGCGCGAAGCGCGACGTAGTTGTAGTCGAAAGTTGCCTGATCGGTCGAGAAGACGTTCTCGCTTCGGCTCTTCAGTTGCCAGGTCCATTGGCCGTGGGCCAGGCGGTTGCGATCGGTGATGACAGGCGCAAGGTCGTTCTCCAGTAGTTGAGTCACAGCTTCGACTCGCATCAGCGCCTTCGCTGGTAGCGAACCGCTCAAGGATTGGTGCGCCATCACGCCGTAGTGGCGCCGCGCCGCAAAGTCGACTGCTAACGCCCAGCGCCGATCCTGACTCTGAACGAGCCAGATGAGAGCGCGCTCTCGGTCGTTGAAGCCGGTAGGGTCTTCGAGGATCTTGCGAAGACGCGACTCTGCATATACGCCAAGAAGCAGTGTATGGACCTTGCGCATCGCGTTCTCAGCGGGCTCGTCGCCTTCTCCAATTGCCCGTTTGTGCGCACGCTCAACTTGCCTGAGCGCCGCAAGAACAGCGTCTAGGTTGTCAGCATGCTTGCGGAAGTTCGGGCTGCTGGGGTATTCGACCACTGTTCTACTCACGGACGCCGGAGTGCATGTACAAGACATGCCTTCTGGCGTCCGGGAGTCGAACCCGGTACTCACTCGGCGAACCGAGCCGCGCTCCGAGCGCGCCACGCCCGAGAGCACCCTACACGATGCCCCGGACGTGAACCGGGAGGCACCTCTGGTGACTGTCGCGACGACAGCCGGCCGCGCCGGAGGCTGCTCGCGGCGGTGTGACGCGTTTGCCTGACGTGCGTCGAATCGGCCGTGTCGAAGGCGGATTGTCCGTTGGGGTTTGGTCTCGTCCACGACCAGTACCACCCCAGGAGCAGCCCACTGGGTTTGGATGGCTCGGTTAGGAAGCCTGCTGAACCGCGTTCGTAACCCCGTACACGAGCGTGGCGAGTGCGTCACGGAACGATTGCGGGTCATCGATCAGGGCTCGGGGCTCGTCCATGAGCTTGAAGTCACGCCCGAGGCGACGGATACCGTCGAGGACGTCGTCGGCTTCTGCGGCGTCGCGTGGAAGCTGCGCTTCGATGCTCTCCAGAAGTGCGGTCGCTTCGTTCTTGCGGATGGCGTTCGGATGGTCGGTGACGAAGTTCTTCCGAAGCCGCTTCAAGATTGTGGAGATCTTGAGGTGTGCGTGGTCGCGGATCGCCTCGCGCTGCTTCTGCTCGACGAGCGCGAGGATGGGTTGGAACCCGTCGTACAGGTCTTTCTGCGTCTTGGTGGTCGCGCTCTCGTGGAGCGCGAGGTCCATGACGTTGCGGGCGAATGGGACCTTGTCTAGTTCGAGCGGCCTGTCGAGTCCCGCCGTAGTGCTCGCCTCAGCCGCGGCTGCGGCTAGGAGCTTGAACAACTTAACTTCCTTCGACGGGTCCACGTCCTTCCACGCCTGGACGAAGGCTTCCGAGTCCTCGTGCGACAGGACGGTCTTGGCATATCTCTTGACCGCCTCGTTCGCGAGCGCGGCCGGGATGCAGTCTTCGAGTTCCATCACTCCTGGCCGGTCCTCCCCGTCGACAGTGGCGGCGACCGTGAACACGAGCGACTCGGGCAAAAGCCCCTTCATCGCCTTGATTCCGTCGATGGCCTTCTGCCCGTCCGCGTCGTTGTCCACCAAGACGAGGACCGCGGGCTTGTCTTCGTCACGTCCGCGGGCCAGATAGACCATGTAGGGCACGTTCCCTGCGCCGCCGCACGCTACGAGGGTGAGTGTGTTCAGGTCGAGAGCGTTCCCGTTCGGGGCGACCCTGCGAGCCACACTGCTGGCGCCCGCAAGCAGGATCGGGTCGGCCTGGCCCTCGACCATGAGGTTGCACGAGCTGATAAACGTGGTCTCCGCCACGAACCCTCCGAGCGCCGTGCGGAGTGGGTCGTAGTGGTTACGTCCTGCGTTCTTGACCACACGCGTGCCCTCCTCGCCGTCGCCCTTCTCCAGCACCCTGATTCGCTCGGCGTGGTTCTTGTCGATCAGGAACGGCGAGTGGGTCACATAGACGACCTGCACCGGGGCCCGCTCGTGGTCCTCGGGGTGCGCGAACGCGCCGAAAATCCGTAGAAGGTCATGCTGGCCGGAGTTGGACAGGAATGCGTCGGGCTCGTCCATGAGTAGCATCTCGCCCTCGTCCGAGTCATGTGAGAGGTACTGGACGAAGTAGCTGAGGAAGTACTTCAGGCCCTGGCTACGCTCCTTGAATGTGTAGTCGCTGCCGGTCCGGTCCCGGATGGTGAACACCAGGTCGAAATCCCGCAGCCGCAGGCGGAGGGCGAAGTCGGTGTCCTGGGTCCACCAGTGCTTGAAGTTGAGCGAGTCAGCGAGTTTGCGGTTCATCTTGTCGACGAGCGCCTCCGCGTAGCCTTCTGATGTGTGGACCGCCTTCCTCAGTTCGGCAAACTCGCCTTCGGTGATGCCTGCCACGTCCACGAGCAGACGACGGGCCAGTTCCCATTGCTCGAGGAGCTCGGCGGTCGGCGAGTCGTCCGTGCCGCTGTAGACCGGTCTGCCTTCCCCTGTGGTTGGGTTCTCTAAGGACTCGGGGTGCTCACGGACGAACAGCATCCGTGACAGCCAGGATTGGCGTGTCTGGTTCTTGGTGTTCAGTTCCCCGGCCAGGAACGCGATCTCCACGCTGTCTGGCAGCGGGATACGTGCGTCGATGCGGAACGACTTCGGCAGGACGAGCTCCGCGGGGATCTTGTCGAGCACCCTCGACTGGTCCCCTACGAACAGCTCGATCCGGTCGTGGAAGCGAAACAGGTGAAACGAGTCGAAACCGGAAGCTTCTGAGTCGATGAGAGCGGTGATAGCTGTACGATCTTCTTCGGTAAGGTCGGTGAACTCGCCGCCGAACTCCGGCAGTTCTGGGGCTTCGTCCTCGTTGAACTCGGTGGAGTATCGGCAGAAGTCCTGTTTCTCGAAGCGGTCGCCGGTCAGCAGCGCCTCGATCGCGTACAACAGTTGGCTCTTACCCGCCTCGTTTGCCCCGACAACTGTGGTCACGTCGGACTCCAACGGGATGCGCACGAACGGAAAGAACTTCTCGCCTGCGCCGAGCGAATCCCATGGGTCGGGTCGGGCGCCGTCTCGACTCTTGCGCAGGTAGTCGAAGTTGAACGACCGGAAGAACCTGATATAGAGCGTCTTGAGCCGCATGTCCCTGCCAATCTGGTCGACCCCACTGGTCTGCCGGAGTCAGGTTAGCGAGGATCAACGACACGGCACCCTTCGAGTGATGGCGCGACAACCGAGCCCCGAGGCCGCGCCGTCTCAAGCAACATGCGGGCACTTCCGTCAGGCTTCACGGGTCTGTCTGGCGCAGGACTTGACCACGACTCGTGCGCACTGTGGGCGGTTCGTCCTTGGGTCACTCTGGGCGGAGTGGGTCACAGCGGGGCCGCCGACGCCGGCACGTAGCGCCCCGGCCAGCTGAGCGGTCGATTCGAGCGAGTCTCGACCTGTGCTCGAGGGCGGCTCACGTGAGCCGCTCGGCCCGGCAGTTGTCGCCTAGTTGTCGACGCCGCGGCTCTCCCACTGGCCGAACGTGCCTTCCGATGACACCCACGCGTCCCGACCGTTGAAGGAGCGGCCCATGACGATGACGCCCGCGGTCGACGGCGAGGTGAACACGATGTCGCGCGTCACTGTGCTGTGGCCGTCCCCGATGCGGATCGACCCGTCGGCCACGAGCCGCTCCTGGAGGGCGCGGTACGACGCGTACGCCCGGGCGGTGCTCTCGCGATAGTTGTCGCTGTGCCGGACGGCGGCCGCGACGATCGACCCGGTGAGCAGGGTAAACTCGCCGTCGATCTGCTGTGCCCGCACGTCGATGCCGTGCTTGGCGTGGGTCAGGCGGAAGACCGGCGAAGCGTTCTCCGACTGCTCGCCGACGGGCGCTCGCGTCTCGTGTACGCAGATCGCCTTGACGCCCAGTACCGGCAGGACGATCTGCAGCTGCGACAGGAAGTAGTCCATGTCGGAGGCGTCCGCCTCGGAAGGCCAGGGGTCGGCGGCTCGGTGCCGTTCTCCAGGCCTACGCGACCCGCCTCCTTCGCCAGTGCGATCAGGCGCGACTCCAGGTAGCGGCCATGGGACTTGGTCAGGTTCGCGTCCTTCGACGTGATCACCACGACTCGGTCCCAAAACGACTTGTCCCGCTGGTGCGCGCGCAGCCGCTCGGCCACGACGTCGGCCTCGCCGATGTAGCACTTCACGCCGCCAATCGCGTCGTCGGCGTCGCCGAGCAGCAGGTACACACCGGTACGCGCCGCCTCCGGGCGGCGCAGCAACTCCGCCAGATCGGAACGCCGGGCGGTCAGCACGTGACCGGTCCAGTTCGTGATTTCGGCGGTGGTGAGTCCGCCCGGCTTGCCGTCCACGAGGAACAGCCGCACCTGCTTGCCGCTCACGCCTCGATCATCTCCTCGATCCGCTCGTCGTCGCTGCTGGTACCGGTCAGCCGCCCGGAGAACGCCGCGGCGAGCAGCGCCCGCCGAAGGGCGCCGCCTCTTCGTCGGCCCGCCTCCGTCTGATCAACAATTCTGGTCGTTGCACCTCGCGTTGCCCTTACCGCGCTGACCAGATGGCGCTGGCGGTGAACATCAGGCAGGGGAATCGACAGGCCGTTCAGCTTCGAAACGCTCAGGGTATGGAGTCCGCTGCTCGAACTCGAGATGGCGCTCAGGGCAGCACGGTTCTGGGGCGAGTTCCAGACCGCCTCCAGGTACTCGGGATCGAGCACCTCCGGCTTCGGTCGGACACGTATCAGGTGGTTCTGGTGGACGCAGTTGTCGATAGATCCATCCCAGACTGCCGCGCGCCCGATCTGTCGTGGGCTTCCATTCCCTTCGACGACGAGCAAGTCGCCCTTCATCAACTTCAGACGGTCTAGCTCCCCATCGAACAGTTCGATTTGATGCACATCCGACAAGTCCAGACCGTCAGCGGTCACGTTTGCGACTCGTAGGAAGGGGAACGAGTTGTTCCTGGGCCTACGCTTCTGCTGCTTCTGAATCCCGCCCTGGATGACCGCCACATCGGGTAGGGGAACCGGGGAGCCTTCACGACATCGCATGAGCGCTGACCGCTCAAGGGCACGAGCGGCCGCGACCACGCGTCGCAGATAGGAGTCCGCGGCATCGAGGCGTGAGAGGTGGTCTTCGAGGACCTCGACGATGCGCCGCTGCTCGTCGAGCGGCGGCACCGGCGTCGGCCAGGAGGCGAGTCTGGCGCGACCAAGGTGGTGGATTCCAACGCCTCGCGAGTGTTCGACGAAGCGGCCCGCTAGGACTTGAAGGCGGAAGAAGTGGAGCAGGAACCGGGGATCATGAGTCTGAGGACGGACCCGTATGAGTGTGTTTTGAAAAGCGCACTCATCCAGCTGGCCATTCCATAGAGCCGGCTTCCCTACTTCGCCCGGGCTTCCCGATGCCTCGCTCAGCAGGAGGTCACCGGCCACCAGCCGGTACGTTTCCATCTCGGAGTCCGTGAAGTTCATGGACTTCACGTCATCGAGGCTGATCCCGCCCCACGTCACGTTGGCTGCTCTCAGGTACGGCCGCATCGTGTCCCCAGTGTGGTTCTTGGGGGACCGCTGCCTTCCCAGGCGAACCTCCGCCACGTCAGACAGCGGGACGGTCGGCCACGTCATGCCGTCAGCTCCGTGTTCAGTGACGCGATCAATTCGCCTGCGTTCGGACCGAGGTCGCGGAGGGCGCCGTCGGTGCCGCCGCGCTCGGTGAAGGGGGCCTCGTCGAGGTCGCTGGCGTCGATGCCGGCGGACGCGGCGATCACCTCGACCATGCGGTCGAGCCACCAGCGCTCCCTCTCGGTGAAGATCGCGCCGGCCTGGGCCTGCTGGGCGAGCCAGGACGCGTACCGCTCGCGCACCCGGTCGGCGTACGGGACGAGCTCGTCGTCGGCGCCGACGGTGAAGCGCAGCAGCGAGACCAGGTCGGTGAGGGTGCGCACCGAGCCGTGGCGGACGCGGCTCTCGTCGAGGACCTCGTACGCGTTCCAGATGAGGTCAGGTGTCCAGTTGTACGGCGGCCGGGAGATGCGGTCGGCGAGCTCGCTGAGGTCCCGGAAGGAGACCCGGCGCTCCCGCGCTTCGGTGAGCAGCTGGATCGCGGTGATCTCGTCGCGGTGCTCGTCCAGGTACGCGCGCCACGACTCCACGATCGACTTCGCCCGGGCGGTGTCGACGACGCCGTGCGCGTCGAGCAGCACGTCGACGCTGACCTCGTCGATGACCCGGTCGTGGGTGGCGCGCAGCTCGAGGATGCGGGCGCGCAGCTCCGGGTTGGCGGCGAGCGGCTCGAGCGCCGTGTCGACGAGTTGCTGCACCGCCTCCGCGGGGTCCGCGGCGCCCTCGATCGCGCTCGCCTGGATGGTCGGGTCGACGGCATCGACCAGTCCGCGGACGATGTCGCGCACCGGTGTGCCGGCGACCGCGTCCAGCTCGCCGCGTTCGGCCGGGGTCAGCTCGAGCTCGAGCTTGGCCAGCCGCGACGCGAGCGTGGCCGCCTCGTCCTCGGTGAGGGTGAGCGCGGCGGTCTTGTCGAGCAGCTTGCGCAGCGAGATGGCCTTGTCCCGGTTGAGCGGCGGCTCGACGAAGTCGTGCTCGGTGACGCCGACCGCGTCGACGATGACGAACCGCGTCTTCGCGCTCGCGTCCGGGGTGACGGCTTGGAAGTCGGCCGGTGGGATGGTGCGGGCGCCGCGGCCCTTCATCTGCTCGAAGTACTGCGCGGACCGCACGTCGCGCAGGAAGAACACGCACTCCAGCGGGCGCACGTCGGTCCCGGTCGCGATCATGTCGACGGTGACCGCGATGCGCAGCGCCGGGCTGGTGCGGAAGGCCGTCAGCTGGCCCTTGGGATCCCGCGCCGTGTAGGTGATCTTGACGGCGAAATCGTTGCCCTTGCCGAAGACCTCGCGCACGCAGGTGACGATGTCCTCGGCGTGCGCGTCGTCCTTGGCGAAGATCAGCGTCTTGGGCACGGTGGACCGGCCGGGGAAGATCTCGGTGAACAGCCGGTCCCGGAACGTCTCGAGCACGGTGCGCAGCTGGCTGGTGCTGGTGACCGCCCGGTCGAGCTGGGTGCGGGTGTACTCCAGGTCCTCGTCGAGCTCCTCGTAGCGCTGGACGCGCGTACGCCGGTCGACCTTGGGCACGACCGTGCCGGCTTCGATCCGCGAGCCACGCTCGGAGATCTCGGTGCGGATCCGGTAGAGGTCGAAGTCGACGTTCACCCGGTCGGCCACCGACTGCGGATAGGTGTACTCGCTGACCAGGTTCTGCCGGAAGAACCCGAAGGTCTGCTTGCCGGGGGTGGCGGTGAGCCCGACCACGTGCGCGTCGAAGTACTCCAGCACGCCGCGCCACACCCCGTAGATCGACCGGTGCGCCTCGTCGACGATGACCAGGTCGAAGGTCTCCGGCGGCAGCGCCGGGTCGTACGCGACGGTGACCGGCGCGTCGGGGACGTACGCGTCCAGCCCCGGGTCGTCCTGCTCGGCGACGTCCAGCCCCTGCAGGCCCTGGTAGACCCGCTGGATCGTCGAGATGACGACCTTGGTGGAGGCGAGCATGCCGGCGCTGGAGAGCTTGGCGACGTTGTACAGCTCGGTGAACCGCCGCCGGTCGTCGGGGGTGCGGTAGTTCTGGAACTCGGCGAGCGTCTGGTCGGCGAGGTTGTTGCGGTCGACCAGGAACAGGATCCGCTCGAAGCCGCCGAACTTCAGCAGCCGGTACGCGAGCGTGACCGCGGTGTAGGTCTTGCCAGCGCCGGTCGCCATCTGCACCAGCGACCGGTCGAAGCGCTGCTCGGCGAGGCTCCGCTCGATGCCACCGATCGCGGTGATCTGCGCCGGCCGCAGCGGCTTCTCGTCCAGCGGCGGCAGGGCGCGTACCTTCGCCCGCCAGGTCGGCCGGGCCGGGTCGGCCTCGGCGTCGCGCAGCAGCCGGGCCAGGGTCTCGGGCCGCGGCACCTGGAAGATCCGCCGGGCTCGCGGCTGCGGATCGAAGCCGTTCGTGAAATGGGTTTCTACCCCGCTCGCCTCGAACACGAACGGCAGCCGCCCGCCGACGGTGAGCGCCTTGAGCCGGACCTCGGCGGGCAGGCCGTCCGCGTACCTCGCCGACTGCCACTCCACCCCGGACAGCGGCGTGCCCTCGGGCTTGGCCTCGATCACCCCGACGGCGCGCTTGTCGACGTAGAGCAGGTAGTCGGCGCGGCCGTGCCCCGGCTTCATCACGACCTCGCGTACGGCGACGCCCGGGCCGGCGAACAGGTTGAGGTCCTTGCGGTCCTGCACCACCCAGCCGGCCGCCGCCAGCTGCCGGTCGATCTGTACGCGCGCCCGCTGCTCGGCGGCCAGGCGCACGTCCTCCCCTGCTGGATCCATCTCGCGCTCAGGTTAGCGGGACGGCGTGCAACCGCGGGCGACCCGCGATCGATCATCGCGGCACGACGGTGATCGGGCACTGGATTCCCGGGGCACGGCTCAGCCGCCCGTCGGCGGTGACGAGTGCGCAGTCGAGCGCCTCCGCGAGCGCGACGTACCCGGCGGCGTCGTACGCAGAAAGGTTGGCCCGCAGCTCCCAGACCCGTTCGAGCATGCCGTGGATCGGGTACCGGGTCATCGCCAGGCGTCGCCAGGCGTCCAACACGACCCAGCCGTCATGGTCCTCGATCTGCCGCGCCACACCCGGCGGCGCAGCCTGCCGGCGACCTCGGAGTCGATCAGGTGCGGCACCTGGAGCCGATCGGTACCGAGGGCGGCCCTCGCCGCTCCGTCGTTGAGCAGAGCGGTGATCGCTGCGGAGGCGTCGACGCCTATCACCGGGCGGCGCGCTCGTCGTCCAGCTCCTCGACGATCGTCGCCGGCTCGACGGACAAGTCCGGCAGCGCTCCCAAGAGAGCAGGATTGTCGGCCCGCCGGGACGCCTCGGTCAGCTCGCGGACGGCGACCGCATTCACCGACATCGCGTCCGCCTCAGCGAGCCGCTGCAGCCGCCGCACTACCTCGTCAGGGACGTTCCGCAAGTAGAGCGTCTTCATGTCGCACAATGCTAGGAGCATGCCAGCCGGGAGATTGCGGTCCGCGTCGCCGCTCACATGGTGCGGCGGTACTGGCCGCCGACCTCGAAGAACGCCTGGGTGATCTGGCCGAGCGAGCAGACCCGCACCGCGTCCATCAGCTCGGCGAACACGTTGCCGCCGCTGGTCGCCGCCTCCTTGAGCGCGGCCAACGCCGCCGGCGCCTGTTCCCGGTGGCGCTCTTCGAAGTCCGCGAGCCGGGCCAGCTGGGACTGCTTCTCCGCCTCGGTGCCGCGGGCCAGCTCCAGGTGCTGCAGCGGCTGACCGCCCTCCGGGTCTAGGAACGTGTTGACCCCGACGATCGGCAGTGAGCCGTTGTTCTTGCGCTGCTCGTACGTCATCGACTCGTCCTGGATCTTGCCGCGCTGGTAGCCGGTCTCCATCGCGCCGAGCACGCCGCCGCGGTCGGAGATCCGGTCGAACTCGGCGAGCACCGCCTCCTCCACGAGGTCGGTGAGCTCCTCGACGAGGTAGCTGCCCTGCAGCGGGTTCTCGTTCGCGGCGGTCCCCCACTCCTTGTCGATGATCATCTGGATGGCTAGGGCCCGGCGTACCGAATGCGGCGACGGCGTAGTGATCGCCTCGTCGTACGCGTTGGTGTGCAACGAGTTCGCATTGTCGTAGATCGCACACAGCGCCTGCAGAGTAGTACGGATGTCGTTGAAGTCCATCTCCTGCGCGTGCAGCGAACGACCCGAGGTCTGCACGTGGTACTTCAGCTGCTGCGCGCGCGGCGAGGCACCGTAGCGCTCCCGCATGGCAACCGCCCAGATCCGCCGGGCGACCCGCCCGATGACCGTGTACTCCGCGTCCATCCCGTTGGAGAAGAAGAACGACAGGTTCGGCGCGAAGTCGTCGATCGCCATGCCGCGGGCGAGGTACGCCTCGACGTAGGTGAACCCGTTCGCCAGCGTGAACGCGAGCTGGCTGATGGGATTCGCGCCGGCCTCGGCGATGTGGTAGCCGGAGATGGAGACCGAGTAGAAGTTGCGTACGCCCTTCTCGATGAACCACTCCTGGATGTCGGCCATCGCACGCAACGAGAACTCGGTGGAGAAGATGCAGGTGTTCTGACCCTGGTCCTCCTTGAGGATGTCCGCCTGCACGGTGCCACGTACCGTCGCGAAGGTCGTCGCCGTGATCTCCTCGCGCTCGGCGCCGGACGGCTCGCGGCCCTCCCGTTCGCAGAACGCCGCGAGCTGCTGGTCGAGCGCCGTGTTCAGGAACATCGCGAGGATCGTCGGCGCCGGCCCGTTGATCGTCATCGACACCGACGTCGTGGGGCTGCACAGGTCGAATCCCGCGTACAGGTCCTTCATGTCGTCGAGCGTCGCGACCGACACCCCGGACGTGCCGACCTTGCCGTACACGTCCGGCGCCGGCCCGGGGTTGCGGCCGTAGAGGGTGACCGAGTCGAACGCGGTGGACAGGCGGGTCGCCGGCTGGCCCTCGGCGAGCAGGTGGAAGCGGCGGTTGGTACGCGCCGGGTCGCCCTCCCCGGCGAACATCCGCGCCGGCGCCTCCCCCTCCCGCTTGAACGGGAAGACCCCTGCGGTGTAGGGGAACTGGCCGGGCACGTTCTCCTCGCGCAGGTAGCGCACCAGCTCGCCGTCGTCGCGCGTACGGGGCAGCGCCACCCGCGGCACCGACGTGCCCGACAAGGTGGTGCGCCGCAGCGGTGTATGGAACTCCCGGCCGCGCACCACGTAGGTGAAGTCCTCGGCGCCGTACCGCTCGACCGTGCGCGGCCAGGCCGCGAGCGCCGCCGCGGTCGTCTCGTCGAGCGCGTCCTCGACGTCCGTCGTCAGGTCGGCGACGGCCGACGCCGCCTCGATCCGGTCGGCCGCGCGCAGCGCGTCGTACGCCGTGCGCAGGTGCTGACGCCGGCGTGCCGCCTCGGCCTGCTCGCGCGTGATGCGGTGGTAGTCGCGCACGGTCTCGGCGATCTCGGACAGGTAGCGCACCCGGTTCGCCGGCACAATCGGCACGAGCCGCGTCGAGGTACGGCCACTGACCTGCGGCACCGCGCCGGTCCCCTCCGGCAGACCGTGCGGGCGCAGCAGGCCGGCGAGGTGCTTGTAGAGCGCGGTGACGCCGTCGTCGTCGAACCGTGCGGCGCTGGTGCCGAAGACCGGCATGTCCTCCCACGGCGTGCCGAACGCCTCGCGGTTGCGGACCAGCTGGCGGGCCACCTCGCGGCGGGCGTCCTCGCCCCCGCGGCGCTCGAACTTGTTGATGGCGACGGCGTCCGCGAAGTCCAGCATGTCGATCTTCTCGAGCTGCGAGGCCGCGCCGTACTCCGGCGTCATCACGTACAGCGAGACGTCGACATGCGGCACGATCGCCGCGTCGCCCTGCCCGATGCCGGGGGTCTCGACGATGACCAGGTCGTACCCGGCCGCCTTGCACGCGTCGATGAGCGCCGGGACGTGGTTCGGCACCTCCTCGCTCGCCCCCCGGGTCGACACGGACCGGAAGAAGACCGGGCCGTCGGGGGCGGTGCCGATGGCGTTCATGCGGATCCGGTCACCGAGCAGCGCACCGCCGCCGCGCCGGCGGCTCGGGTCGATGGCGAGCACCGCGATCCGCAGCTTGTCCTCGTGATCGCGGCGCAAGCGGCGCAGCAGCTCGTCGGTCAGCGAGGACTTGCCCGACCCGCCGGTCCCGGTGATGCCGAGCACCGGCACCGCGCTGCCGGCGGCGGCCCGGCGCAGTTGATCGACCAGCTCGGCCGAGCGGCCCTGCTCGAGCACGGTGAGCGCGCGCGCGAGCGCCGCCTCGTGCCCGGCGCGTACCGCCGCGACGTCGGGACCGGACGCTGCCAGGTCGGTGTCGCAGTCGCGTACCAGCTCGTTGATCATCGCCGGCAGCCCGAGCCGCTGCCCGTCCTGCGGGCTGAAGATGCGCACTCCCCGCTGCGCCAGCAGCGCGATCTCCTCCGGCACGATCACCCCGCCGCCGCCGCCGAAGACGTGCACGTGCCCGGCGCCGCGCTCGGCCAACCGCTCCACCAGGTAGCTGAAGTACTCGACGTGGCCGCCCTGGTACGAGCTGATCGCGACGCCCTGCACGTCCTCCTGCACCGCCGCGGTGACGACCTCCTCGACGCTGCGGTCGTGCCCGAGGTGGATCACCTCGCAGCCCTGGCTCTGCAGGATCCGCCTCATGATCGTGATCGCGGCGTCGTGCCCGTCGAACAGGCTCGCGGCACTCACGAAACGGACGGGATGGGTCGGTACGTGCAGCGCGGCGTCCGGCATGGGGGTCCTCGACGGAATTGGTTGGACGTCCAAGTAATTGCGTCCCATGGTACTCCCGCCCCCGGGTGGGGGCCACCGCGTGCGCATACCGACTGGCCCGGTCGCGGCCGGCGGTGGCAGGCTGGTCCGCGCCCGTACCCGCTCGGCAAGGAGCCCGCGATGACCACCGACGAGGGCGCGCCCGCGCCCGCCGCTGACGACGCCACGAGTGCGGAGGACGAGGTCAAGCGCAAGTTCCGCGAGGCGCTCGAACGCAAGAACCGCCGCGGGGCCGACGCGCACCTCGCCGAAGGCGAGGCCGGGTCGAAGATCCATCACACGCACGGTCCGGCCGGCGGCAAACGCGAGTTCCGCCGCAAGTCCGGCTGATCACCGTGTTCCGGATGAATGTGCCAGGACTCCGCTAAGAGCGGAGTCCTGCCACATTCATCCGGAATCTAAACTGATCGGGGAGTCAGTAGCGGGGCCAGAGTACGCGCGCCTAGGCTGCCCGCATGCCTGTGACCGAGCTGCCCACCCGTGCCCGGATCGTCGTCATCGGGGGCGGGGTGATCGGCTCGTCGGTCGCGTACCACCTCGCCCACCTCGGGCAGGACGTGCTGCTGCTCGAACGTGACCGGCTCACCTCCGGTACGACCTGGCACGCGGCCGGTCTCATGGTCACGTTCGGCTCGACATCGGAGACCTCCACCGAGCTGCGCAAGTACACCCGCGACCTGTACGCCCGCCTCGAGGCCGAGACCGGGCAGTCCACCGGCCTCAAGCAGGTCGGGTTCATCGAGGTCGCCGCCGACGCCGACCGGCTCGAGGAGTACCGGCGCGTGTCGGCGTTCAACCGGCTCTGCGGCGTCGACGTGCAGGAGATCTCCCCGGCCGAGGTCGGCGAGCTGTTCCCGCTCGCACGCACCGATGACCTCCTCGCCGGCTTCTACGTCGCCGAGGACGGCCGCGCCAACCCGGTCGACGCCACCATGGCGCTCGCCAAGGGCGCCCGCGGCGCCGGCGCCCGCATCGTCGAGGGCGTCGCGGTCCGCGAGGTGCTCACGAAGGACGGTGCGGTGACCGGCGTACGCACCGACCTCGGCGACGTCGAGTGCGAGTACGTCGTGAACTGCGCCGGCATGTGGGCGCGTCAGCTCGGCGAGCGGGGCGGGATCAGCCTGCCGCTGCAGGCGGCCGAGCACTACTACCTGGTGACCGAGCCGTTCGCGGGCGTCGACCCGTCCTGGCCGGTGCTCGAGGACCCGGGGTCGTACGGCTACTACCGCGAGGAGGGCGGCGGCCTCATGCTCGGCCTGTTCGAGGGTGCGGCCGCGCCCTGGAACGTCGGGCGCATCCCGGAGGACTTCTCGTTCGGCGAGATCTCGCCCGACTGGGACCGCATGGGCCCGTACCTCGAGAAGACGATGGCCCGCATCCCGGTGACCCAGGAGATCGGCGTACGGAAGTTCTTCTGCGGCCCGGAGAGTTTCACGCCCGACATGGCACCCCTTGTCGGCGAGGTCCCGGAGGTACGGAACTACTTCGTCGGCGCCGGGCTGAACTCGGTCGGCATCCTGACCGGCGGCGGCCTGGGCCGCGCGCTCGCGCACTGGATCGTCGACGGCGACCCGGGAGTCGACGTCACGGGGATGAACGTCGACCGGCTCGAGCCGTACCAGGCGACCCCGGAGTACCGCGCCGCCCGCGTCGTCGAGACCCTCGGCAACGTCTACAAGTGCCATTACCCGGGCAAGCCGCTGCGGACCGCGCGCGACGCGCGCCGGGGCCCGCTCTACGAACGGCTCGCGGCGCGCGGGGCGTACTTCCGCGACGTCTCCGGCTGGGAGAGCCCGGACTGGTACGCCACCGGCGACGAGGCGCCCGACCCGGGCGACCCGACCTGGGGCCGGCCCAAGTGGTTCGAGAACTGGGCCGCCGAGCACCGCGCCTGCCGCGAGGGCGTGATCGCGATGGACATGTCCTTCATGAGCAAGTTCGCCGTCGAGGGCCCCGACGCCGGGCGGGTGCTGCAGCGGCTCTCGGCGAACGACGTCGACGGCGAGGCGGGCCAGATCACCTACACCCAATGGCTGAACGAGCGCGGCACGCTCGAGGCGGACCTCACGGTGACCAAGCTGGCCGGCGACCGCTTCTGGGTGGTCGCCTCCGACACCGCTCGGCGGCATTCGCTGACCTGGCTGCGCCGTCACGTCGGTGACGACCGTGCGCACGTCGCCGACGTCACCGGCGCCTACGCCCAGCTCAACGTGCAGGGCCCGCGTTCGCGCGAGCTGCTGGCTGCGGTGACCGACACCGATCTGTCCAATGACGCGTACCCGTTCCGGGCCGCCCGCGAGATCGCCATCGGGTACGCCAAGGTGCTGTGCATCCGCATCACCTACCTCGGCGAGCTCGGCTACGAGCTCTACATCCCTGCCGAGCAGGCGACGCATGTGTACGACCGGATCGTCGCGGCCGGCGAGGCGTACGGCCTGCGGCACGCGGGCCTGAAGGCGCTGGCGAGCCTGCGCATGGAGAAGGGCTACCGCGACTACGGTCACGACATCGACAACACCGACTCACCGCTCGAGGCCGGGCTCGGCTTCGCCGTCGCCCTCGACAAGCCGGGCGGTTTCATCGGCCGGGATGCGGTGGCAGCGAAGAAGGGGGCCGGTCCGCCGACCCGCCGGCTGCTGCAGGTCCTGGTGCAGGACCCCGAACCCATGCTGTTCCATGCCGAACCGGTGCTGCGCGACGGCGTTCCGGTCGGTTACGTACGCGCTGCGTCGTACGGCCACACCCTCGGCGGCGCGGTAGGTCTGGCGATGGTCGATGCCGGCGACGGCCCGCTCGACGGCGCGTACCTCGACAGTGGCACCTGGGAGGTCGACATCGCCGGTACGCGCTACCCGGCGACCGCGTCGCTGCGCCCGCTGTACGACCCGAAGAACGACCGCATCAAAGCCTGAAGCGGCGCTGACGCAGGAGAATCCGTCGTTTCCCGGCCAGAAAAGGGCCCGGGAAACGACAGATTCTCCTCCCGCTCACACCCCGAGCGCCCGTCCGAGCCGGGCGAGCAGCCGCTCCGGCCGGCCCCACACGTCCTCACTGGTCCAGCGAACCAGGGACGACCACTCGCCGCTGCCGAGGACGGCTTCCTGGCGGCGCTTCTCCTCCCACAGGGCGCGGGAGTCTGCGTACTTGACGCGCCCGTCCGCTTCCCCCAGCACCCCGTGCTCGCGCCAGCCGAAGTCGCAGCGGTACCACCGCCCGTCGTCGCCCTGGACCCACACCTGCAGGACGGGCACCGGCATCGCCGCCTGCAACAGGTGCCCACGTGAGGCGGACTCGAGCGGGCTCTCGGCACGCGGGTCGGCCAGCTCCACCGCCTCGCGCAGACCGGGCGGGCGCGATCCGAGCCGGGCGTAGGCACCCGTCAGCTCGGCGCGCGCCCGCTCCACGAGCTCCGGCTCGGTGACCAGCTGCCAGGCAGCTGCCGGGGGCGCGCACGGGTCGGACAGCACCAGCCTGCGCAGAGCCGCGTCGAGGACGACGAGGGACTCGGGCAGCGGGCGACCCCGTGCCAGGTCCAGTGCTGTCCGCGCCAGGGACGTACACACCACTCCCTCGACCACGACGCGGTCCTCGGGCGCGACCAGCCCGCGCCTCACGCGGACGTCACGAGAACGCCATCCCGGGGTCGGCGCGACAACGGTCACGGGGCCGGGTGGTCGCAGCCCTGGTCGCGTGGACGGTAGGTGCAACAGCTCCCCCGCGTGCTCGGAGCCGACGACACCGTCGCTACCGATGCCGTCCAGGATCGCGCGCGCCCGGTGCGCGGTCGACGGCGCGCTTCTCTGCGATGGGGCGACAGCGAGGTAGCCGTGCCGGACGCGCACCAGCGTTCCCGCCTTGGCGGCCGCGCGCAGCTGTCCCTCGGTGAACCCGTCTGCCAGCAGGGTGGCGACACGCACCGGCTTCCTGCCGTGACGGTCCGCGATACGCGCTGCCGTCGCACGGGGCCGATCGCGAGCAGGCATCGGTCCAGGCTGCCGGGTCCTCCGGCCCCGCGACCGACGTCATCCACAGTCGGCGCGAAGACCGCGACGGGCCACACCGAGCGACACGAGGTAGCGCGCGGAGAATCCGTCGCTTCTCGGGCCGGTTCGGCGTCGGTAGGCGACGGTTTCTCCTCCGGTCGGGCGCCGCTACCTGGCGACCGCCTTGGACGGCTCGACCTTGTCCACCCAGCGAGACTTCATGCCGAGGCCGGAGGCGAAGGCCGGCCCGGAGATCGTCTTGCGCTTGCCCGTGCTGGACGTGGCGGTCACCGTACGCAAGGCCTCGCCGGCCGTACGGTCGGAGAGGTCGACCGATGCGACGTCCGGCAGCCCGAACAGCGTCGCCAGGCGCGCCTGCGTCACGGTCACTTTCCAGGACGCGTTCGGGTTGCGGACCCGGGGGTCGAGGCTCCAGTGGTCGTCGACGCTCTGGGCGTACGGCAGGTCGCCGCCCCAGACGTCCTTGCTGGCCTGGGTACGCCCTCCCGTGGACGAGCCGTAGAACGCGGTGATCGGCGCGCCCTGGTAGAGGACGGCGAGCCCGGCCGTACGCTCCACCGCCTTGACCCACGGCCCCCCGGTGGCGGGGTATCCCAGGAACGTCTGGTCGTAGTAGGGCCCGCCGCCGTCGTCCATGTGGCAGCGGCAGTCCTTGCGTACGCCGGCGGCGAGCTTGTTCAGCGCGTACGTGCGCGAGGCGACCGCCTGCGCCTGCAGGACCGCGGCCGGCCAGGACCACGGCACCTCGGCGATTCCGGGCAGGTACTCGTCCTGCAGTCGCAGGAAGTTCACCGCCTCCAGCCCGGCACCGGTGGAGGGCCAGACCTTGACCATGCCGTAGCGGTACCGGTGCCCGGAACCGGTCAGGGCGGCGAGCCCGGTCGCGACGTTCAGCTGGCTGGCGGCGGTGCCCGTCTTGCCCGGCGCGCGCGTACCGGCCCAGCGCACTGCGACCGCGACTGCCTTGCCGAGCACCGTCTTGCCGCCCGCGGCCGGCCGCAGGATCACCTTGACCTGGGCGGGCTTGCGCACGAGCCGTACCCGCTCGCCCGGGGCGACCTGTACCGCCGGACGGCCCTTGAGCTTGACCTGCACCCGCCCACCGCCGCCCTCGAGCGCCTCGCCCCGGACCGCGACCTCGGGGACGCGGTGCAGCAGGTTCACCCGCAGCGTGACGTCGTCCTTGACCGGCGCCACGGTGGTCGCTGTGTAGTAGTGCTCGAGGATCTCGGTCGCGGAGGCACCGTCGAGGGCCATGCCGTACGCACCGTACTGGGACAACCCCACGCCGTGACCCCACCCCGCGCCGTCGAACGTGAAGCTGGCCGGTACGTCCTTGCGCGCCGCGTCTGCGGGCGCCGCGGACGCGACCGCACCCAGTGCGAGGGCGGCGCAGGTCGCGGCGACGATCGCCAGGGAACCACGTCTGGCACAGGTCACGAACGAGCCTCCTGGAGCGGTGTCGGGCGGCACCCTCGCCGCCGTTAGGGGACATCGGCGCCAGCATGCCGGTCCTTGACCCGTCGGTGGGTCGATCCCGCTTGTTGCAGAGATCCACAGCAAACCGGTCTACAATCCGCCGGTGCCCGAGCAGCCGATCACCGAGCGCCGTCATTCGATCGCGCGTACCAGTGCCGCCGTGCTCGCCGCGCTCGCGCTGCTGCTGACAAGTGGCAGCGCGTTCGGGTGGGCGGCGGTGAACCGGCTGCAGGGCAACATCACCGTCGACCCCGGTCTGTCCGCGCTGCTCGACGACGACGGTCCCTCGCAGAGCGCGGAGCCGACCGACCCGGCGACCGGGTTCCAGGCCGAGAACATCCTGCTCGTCGGCTCCGACACCCGCAGCGGCCAGGGCGCCGGATTCGGCAACGCCAACAACACCTCCAGCGGCAACGGCCAGTCCGACACCACGATCCTGCTGCACATCAGCGCCGACCGGACCTTCGCGTACGGCATCAGCATCCCCAGGGACTCGTGGGTCACCCGGCCGAGCTGCGAGCCGGACGGCTCCACCGACGGCACGTTCGTCACCGGCAAGTTCAACGCGGCGTTCAGCGTGGGCGGGCGCAAGTGCGTCATCCGGGCCGTGAAGTACCTGACCGGTGTCAAGATCGACCACTTCGTCGAGGTCGATTTCAAGGGCTTCAAGAAGATCGTCGACGCGCTCGGCGGCGTCGAGATATGCACGACGCGCCCGCTGCGCGACCCGAAGCGTCAGGTCGGCACCGGCTGGGAGGGCAGCGGCCTCGACCTGAAGAAGGGCACGCAGACGATCAGCGGTGACCAGGCGCTCGCGTTCGTACGCGCCCGCCACATCGAGGGCAGCGACGGGTCGGACATCGACCGGATGAGGCGCCAGCAGGCGTTCATCAGCTCGATCGTGCGCAGCGTGACCGACTCCGGCCTGCTCACCAACCTCCCCCGGCTGTACGACGTGCTCGACGCCGTCACCAGCTCGCTCACCGTCGACGCGGGCCTGTCCGGCGACGCGCTCAAGGACTTCGTGCTGAGCCTGCAAGGACTCTCACCCTCCGGGGTCACCTTCGCGACGGTGCCCTGGGTGCCGCGGGGCGACAACGCCAACGTGCTGTGGGACACCACGAAGGCCGACCAGATCTGGCAGGCGATGCGGGACGACACCCCCTGGCCGCCCAAGTCGAGCAAGCCCGCGGGACAGAAGCCGCTCAAGACGGCACCGTCGGAGATCACCGTGCAGGTGCTCAACGGCAGCGGTACGCCGGGGCTCGCGACCCGCGCCGCAAAGCAGTTGCAGCGTCAGGGATTCAAGGTCGCAGGGGTCGGCAACGCGCAGAAGTCGGTCACGGCCACCACCATCCAGTACGACCCGGCGTACGACGAGTCGGCCCGTACCCTCGCGTACGCGGCGCGGACCACGGTCCCGTCGGCAACCCCGGGGCACGGCAGCACCCTCACCCTGATCGTCGGCCCGGACTGGAAGCGGCCGGCCAAGGTGACCATCGCCGGCGGCGGGGCGGACACGGCGACCCGCTCGGCCGACGACGCCAGCTGCATCGGCTGACCGCCGCAGGGACGCCCGGCGGCCCTCGGTAGGGTCGTGACCGAGCAGGTACGGGCGGCGTTTGCGGGAGGCAGCGTGGACAAGGTCGTGGCCTCGGCGGCCGAGGCGGTGGCGGACATCCCGAGCGGCGCATCGCTCGCGGTCGGCGGGTTCGGGCTGTGCGGCATCCCCTCGGTACTGATCCAGGCGCTGCTCGAGCAAGGTGCGGGTGAGCTGTCGGTCGCGTCGAACAACTGCGGCGTGGACGGATGGGGCCTGGGCGTGCTGCTGAACGCGCGACGGATCGCGCGGATGACCTCCTCGTACGTCGGGGAGAACAAGGAGTTCGAGCGGCAGTTCCTCTCCGGCGAGCTCGAGGTCGAGCTGACGCCGCAGGGCACGCTCGCCGAGCGGCTGCGCGCCGGCGGCGCCGGGATCCCCGCGTTCTACACCCTCGCCGGCGTCGGTACCCAGGTGTCCGAGGGCGGCATGCCGTGGCGGTACGGGCCGGACGGCTCCATCGCGGTGGCGAGCCCGGCCAAGGAGACCCGCGAGTTCGACGGCCGGACGTACGTGCTCGAGCGCGGCATCGTCACCGACTTCGCCCTGGTGCGTGCCTCTGTCGGCGACCGGCACGGCAACCTCGTCTACGACGCGAGCACCCGCAACTTCAACCCGCTCGCGGCGGCCGCCGGACGGGTCACGATCGCCGAGGTGGAGCAGCTCGTCGAGCCGGGCGAGATCCCGGCGCAGGACGTGCACACGCCGGGCATCTTCGTGCAGCGGGTGCTCGCCCTCACGCCGGAGCAGGCGGCGGACAAGCGCATCGAGAAGCGGACCGTACGGAAGGACTCCTGACGTGGCCCTGACACGCGAGCAGATGGCGGCCCGCGCGGCGCGGGAGCTGCAGGACGGCCAGTACGTCAACCTCGGCATCGGCCTGCCCACTCTCGTCCCGAACTACCTGCCTGCGGGTGTGCACGTCGTGCTGCAGAGCGAGAACGGCATCCTCGGCGTGGGGCCGTACCCCGACGAGGAGCACGTCGACGCCGATCTGATCAACGCCGGCAAGGAGACCGTCACGCTGCTGCCCGGTGCATCGTTCTTCGACTCGGCGACCTCGTTCGGGATGATCCGCGGCGGGCACATCGACGCGGCGATCCTCGGCGCCATGCAGGTCTCGCCCACCGGCGACCTCGCCAACTGGATGATCCCGGGCAAGATGGTCAAGGGCATGGGCGGCGCGATGGACCTGGTCCACGGCGCGAAGCGGGTGATCGTCTTGATGGAGCACGTCGCACGCGACGGCTCCCACAAGATCGTCGAGGAGTGCACGCTGCCGTACACCGGCCGCGGCGTGGTCGAGGAGATCATCACCGACCTCGCCGTCATGAAGGTCACGCCCGAGGGGCTGGTGCTCACCGAGCTCGCCCCGGACGTCACCGTCGACGACGTACGCACCGCCACCGGCCCCGACTTCAAGGTCGCCCTCTGACGCACGCGGCGGGGTAGCTCACCGAGCCCAGAGGCCGGGTGAACTGCCCCCGTTGGCTGAGGTTTCAGACGAGCGGGGGCCGGCCGTGCCTGGCCATACGGGCGACGGTGCGCCAGGAGATCGGGCGGCGCGGGCCGGGGTCCTCCCGCCAGCCCTCCCGGAAGCCGGCGAACCACGCGCCCAGCGCCTCGCGGTCGCGCCAGGTGCGCGCCACCTGCACCGCGGTCCAGGTGCCGACGTACGCCGGCTCCAGCACCACGGGTAGGTTGCGCCGCGCCAGCCAGACCCGGTTGCGGGCGTTGAGCCGCAGGTAGTACGCGTGCCGGTGCGGGTCGATGGCCGGGTGATGGACGACCAGGTCGCCGGCGTACTCCACCCGGGCGCCGACGTCCCACACCCGCCACGCCAGCTCGATCCCCTCGTGGGCATAGAAGAATTCAGCAGGCCAGCCGCCGGCCCGTTCGAACGCCCAGCGCGGCAGCGCGACCGCTCCCTCCCAGACCGAGAACGCGGGGCTGGTACGCGCCGGATCGCCCTTGCGGATCCTGGGGATCCAGCGGGTCGGACTCGTCACACCGGACGGGTCCACGACCCGCGGCTGTACCAGGCCGAGGCTGGGGTCGGCGGCGAACCGGTCCGCCAGCGCCGTGAGCATGTGCGGGTCGGGAAGCCACGCGTCGTCGTCGAGGAAGAACAGGTACTGCCCGCGTACGAGCGGGACACCTGCGTTGCGGCCGGCGGGGATGCCGAGGTTCTCAGGCAGCGTGTGGCCGCGTACGCCGGCAGGCAACCCGATCGGCTCCCACCCGTTCCCCACGACGAGCACATCGAGTGCGACATCTTCTTGCGCCAGCAGTGATTCCAGTCCACGGGAGAGCTCCGTGGGACGCGTGCCCTGGGTCAGCACCACCACGCCGTACGACGGTGCGCTCATGCACGCAACCGGCGGGAGGAGACGATCGCGACGAAATGACCCACGACCGAGAGCGCGGCGAGCGGTACGAGCACCGTCACCAGCACGCGGGTGACGGTGAGGTCGCCGACCACGGCGTCGGCGATCGCGGCGGCGAGGATGATCAGCGACAGCTCGATCGAGTGGTAGATCCGGTGGAACGGCACGAACCGCGCCGCCGACCGCAGCCGGTCCAGCAACCCGGACCGCGGCCGCGCGACAGCGGCACTGTCCGGCAGGCGCGTCAGGCCCGCCGCCGCCCGCGCCGCGTGCACCATGTCGTTGAGTGCCTTGTTCAGGCACAGCAGCCATGCCAGCAGGGCGCCCAGCGTGACGTAGCCGAGGTGCTCGCCGACCGCACCGACGCCGCCCGCCGCGCGAATGCCGAGCGCGAGCGCGATCAGCGTCTCCACGGTGTAGTGGCCGACCTTGTCCAGGAAGATCCCGACCGGGCTCGAGGTGCCGCGCCAGCGCGCCACCTCCCCGTCGCACGCGTCCCAGAGCATCTGCAGTTGGGTGAGCAGCACCCCGAGCACCGCGCCTACCAACCCCGGGACCAGCAGTCCGACCGCCGCCAGCCAGCCGCTGAGGATCATCAGCCAGGTGACCCCGTTGGCCGAGATCGGGGTGCGCACCAGCACCCTTGTCAGGTACGGCGAGACGCCCCGCATGTAGAGGTCGCCGGTCCAGTGCTCGGCCGTCCGCCGGCCGCGGACGGCGGGCGGCTGGGTGATCTCGCGCAGCTGGGCGATCGTCGGACGCGCCGGCCGCTGCTCGCTCGTCGTCACGTCCGGGCCGCGCGCTCGTGCAGGCACAGGCTCACCAGCTCGTCGCACACGTCGAGGAACCGCGCGGTCGCCACGCCGGGGGTCGTGTCACCCATGGCGTGATCCACCCACGCCGCCCGCTCGGGCGGCGGCTCGGTGGCGAGCGCGTGTGCCACCAGGTCGGCGGTCCGGTACGCCTCGGCGCCGGTGATCGTCGGTACGACCTCGAGCACACCGTCCCCGTCCCGGAACGCCGACGCCGCCGCAGGCACCGTGACCACGATCGGACGGCCGGTCGCCAACCAGTCCGCGGCCACCGCGGAGACGTCGCACACCAGCGCGTCCGCGGGCTCGGTGCGGGCGTGCCAGGCCGGGGCGGTGTCGATGCGGTGGAGCCCAGCCGGATCGTGCGCCGCGTGCCGCGCCACCAGGGCCCGCAGCGCGGCGTCGGCGCGGGCGTACTCGGCGCGGTTCGCCCCGGTGCGCGGGTGCGGGCGGTAGACGACGTGGTAGCGCCGCGAGCGCAGCAGCGAACCGAGCACCGCCTGCCCGTGGGTGACGAGCGAGCTGTACGCCATGCTCGGCTGCGCGCCCTCCCAGGTCGGGGCGTACAAGACGGTCGGTCGCCGTTCGTCGCCCTCCTCCGTCGCGGGCGGGCGGGGGGTGGGCAGGTCCAGCTGCGGGCGCCCCACGAGGCGCACGTGCGCGTCCACGTCGTACCGCATCAGGTTGCGCGCCAAGCGCTCCTTGCCCAGCTCCCCGGGGAGCAGCACGAAGTCGTACGCCTTCACCTGGTTGCTCGCCGACGCCGCCTTGTCGCTCTCCCCGTGCCCGAGATACGCGTGCAGCATGTCGGGGAAGCGCAACGGATGCAGGTTGCGGATGTTGTGGTTCACGTAGAGCGCGAGCGCCACGTCGCTGCGCGAGACGAGGTCCTCGAGCGTCCCGATCCGCCCGCAGCACACGACCGGCAGCCCCGACTCGGCAGTCACCGCCGCGGCGGTGCGGCTGTCCAGGCAGACGATGCCCACCCGGTGCGACTCGTCCAGCGCGCGCAGCGTCCGGTACCACTGGCGCAGCTGGTAGAGGTTTCGCGGGGTGTCGGCGAAGTAGACCATCACCTCGAACGGCAGCGACTGCCCCCGCAGTGCTTCGTCGTCGCCGAGCCCGTCCGGGTCGCCCTCGGGCAGCAGCCGCAGCCGGCGCACGAGGGTGCCGCCGGTGCGCCGCACCCGCCGCGCTACCCCGCCGCCGGCAGCCATCAGTCGTCTCCCTCGATGCCGCCCGCGAAGTCGCCCACCGCCAGGCTGCCCCGCTGCTGGTGCGACGCCTCCCGTGCCCGACCCCGCTCGGCGAGCGCGGCGACCGCCGCGGCGAACCGCTCGGTGGCGGGGACCGCGGTGTCGCCGAGCAGGTCGGTGCGTACGCGCTCGCGCGCCAGCGCGTGCTCGTCGGGGGCTTCGCCGGTCAGCACTGCGATGAGCCGCTCGATCCCCGGCCCAGAGTCGATGACGAAACCGGCTGCCGCAGCAGGAAACATCGAGGTGAACTGCTCGTACGGCGCGGCGGTCGGGTTGGTGACGGCGTATGGGCGTCCGGTCGCCGTGAAGTCCGTGAGCACGCTCGAGACGTCGGTCACCAGGGCGTCGGCCTGGTCGAAGCAGGAGAACAGCGACGGTCCGTCGGCCTCGACGACGAGGTGCGCGCTGGGATCGACACCGGCCCAGAACCGCTCCTCCGCCGCGGCGCGCAGCGCCTCGGTCTCGAGCGCGGACCGCTCGCAGTGGGCGAAGGCGCCGCGCAGCCCGTCGGACACGACCTCGGGGCCGGCGCCGACCGCCACCGTGGCGCCCGGCGCCCGCAGCCCGGCACCGGTATTGGCGGCCCGCAGCATCGCGACGATGCGCGCGTGCGAGCGGGCGATGCGCGGGTCGCGGCGCCCGGTGAACGGGTGCGGCTTGTAGATGACCCGTACCCGACCCGGGACGGCGAGCGCCGCCGCGACGATCTCGGGTCCGAGCGAGTCGAGCGAGGTGTAGTGCTGCTCGGCGTTCCAGCCCTCCCACGTCGGCGCGTACAGCAGCGTCGGGGGGCCGCTGCGCGACCGGGTCCGCGTCAGGACGAGCGAGTCGAGCTGCGGGCGCCCGACCTCGACGACGTCCTCGTCCCGCACCCCGACCTCGGCGCGCCGGTAGCGTTCCCGGCCGGCCGGGCCGGCGACCCAGATCTCGTCGTAGACCTTCGCGAACGGCGAGGATGATGCGCTCTTGTCGCTGTCGCCGTGGCCGATGAACGTCGTCATCAGATGCGGCAGGCGCAGCACGTGCAGGCTGTTGCCGACGTTCGCGATGAACAGCGCGACGTGCGCGCTCGACAGGTCGAGCGACATCAGGTCGACGGACCCGGGTACGCACAGCACCGGAAGCGAGGTGGCGGGCAAGCCGGAGAAGACCTTCGGGTCGCGCAGCAGCACGACCGGCCGCTGCGGCAGCCGCTCGAGGGTCGTCAGCCAGACGTGCAGCTGGTACGCCGACTCCTTGCGCCCGCCGAAGTAGACCAGCACCTCGGGCGCCGCGCGGTCCAACCACCGCTGCACCTTGCGGCGGAACGCCGGCCCGCGCAGCGACCCGCCGGCGGCACGTGCCGCGAGCGCGAGCCATCCGTCGAGCACCACCAGGACGGCGACGACCAGCCCGCCGACGACCCACAGCAGCGCCGGAACGGTGGGCGCCAGCAGCGCGGGTAGCGCCACACCGAGCTCGAGCACCCCGAGCCACGGCACGCGGCCGGGGCGCAGACCGGGCGGCGGAGCGGGACGGAGCACCGGCACCGGCACGTCGACGTTGCGCAGCAGCACGATCGGCGTGCGCGCGTGATCGACGAACCGGACCAGCAGTACGAGCAGGGCGTGGGCGGCCACGAACAGCGCGGCGGTCCAGACCAGGGCGGGCCGCAGTGCGGGATCGGTCCAGGAGCCGGCACCGGCAGCGACTGCGGCCAGCACGGCGAACAGCCGCAGCAGGATCCGGCCGGGGCGGGCGAGCGAGGCCTCGCCGAGCAGCTCGTCGAAGTAGTCACCGGCGCCCTTGACGTACGGCTCGCCGAGCGCGGCCACCAGGATGGCCGCGAGGGTGACCCACCGCCAGCCGAGGGCTCCGGCGACGACGGCCAGCGCGGTCGCCGCAACGACGAGGGCGAACGCCGCCCCGCCGCGTGATCGCAGGCCGGCGCTCACGTGGTCGAGGAGGCCGGACCGAGCTGGCTCTCGCTCACCAGCTGATCCTCCTGCTCGTCGACGGCGCGTGCGACCCGCTCCGCATCCCCCTCCGCAGCCTGCGCGGCCGGCGCCGGCTCGCGACGCACGTCGACGACCAGCCCGGTCGCGTCGCTGGTCAGCACGTCCAGGCTGGACCGGGCGACCTGTTCGGCGGACAGCAGGGTGCCGGCAGGCTCCTCCCCGAACGCCTTGCTGCGCATCGGGGTGGCGGTCCGCTCCGGGTTCACGACGTTGACCTTGACGCCCTGCGGCGCCCACTCGTCGCTCAGCGCCTGCGTGAGATTCACGACGGCGGCCTTGGTCGAGGAGTAGAGGGCGTAGTTCTCCCGGCCCCGGGTGTAGGAGGAGGAGGTGAAGAACAGCAGGTGACCCTGGGTCTGCGCGAGGTACTTGTACGCCGCCCGCGCCGTGTGCACGGCGGCGAGGTAGTTGACGGCCACCGATTCGGCGAGCTCCTGCTCGCTCACCTCGGTGAGCCGGCCGACCCGCAGCACCCCCGCGGCGAGCACGACGGCGTCGATGCGGCCGAACTTGGTGTAGGTGTCCTCGAAGGCAGCGGCCAGCTGGTCGGGCTCCTGGACGTGCACCCCGGTCGTCGAGCGCCCGTGCGCCACGACGTCCGCGCCGTGGGCGGCCGCGAGCCGGGCGATCTCCGCGCCGATGCCGTACGACCCACCGAGCACCATCACGGTCTTGCCGGTGAGCGCGGCGCGCCACCTGTCGGTCCCAGCGGCCGGCGGGGTGCGCGTGGCGAGCTGGAAGAGCTTGTCGGCGATGAACAGGTCGACCGGGTGGGTGACCTTGAGGTTGTGCTCGGCACCCTCCACCGTCGCGATCGCGACGTCGGGTCGGTAGCGCAGCACGACGCCGCAGTCGTCGGAGGTGGCGAAGCCCGGGTCGGTGGACGCCCGCCGGTACGCGTCGCGCAGCACCGACAGCTTGAACGCCTGCGGGGTCTGGCCGCGGCGCAGCCGGCTGCGCTCGGGGATCTCGGTGATCACGCCGTCGTCGTCGACCTCGACGATCGTGTCGGAGGACGGGATCACCACGTCGACGGCGTCGAAGCGGTCCAGCGCCGCGATGCAGTCGCGCACGATCCGCTCGTCGAGCAGCGGGCGCACCGCGTCGTGGAGCAGCACCTTGCACTCGTCGGGGCCGAGCGCGTCGAGCACCCGGTTCGTCGTGTCGTTGCGGGTGGCACCGCCTTCGAGGATCCGGGTGAGCTTCGGATAGCGGGTGCCCAGCAGGGTCGCGGCTCGCTCGCTCCACCCGGGGGTCATCATCAGGATGACCTCGTCGACCTCGTCGCAGTCGTGGACCGCCTCGATCGTGTGCTCGAGGATCGTCCGGCCCGCGATCTTGACCATCTGCTTGGGGACGTCGAGACCCAGCCGGGTCCCGACGCCGCCTGCGAGAACGACAGCGACCGTGTGCAGGGCTCTCATCCTCCAGGGCGGGTCCACCGGTCGGTGCGGCGCGGTGCCGCCCCAGACTACCGGCTGGGGTCCGGCCGCCCGTGCACCCCGACCGGCTGCTCCGGCTCGCGGTCGAGGGCCAGCACCTGCCCGCGACCGCGGACCACCCGGGTGCGGACCCCGCCGGCGCGGACCAGCACCGGCAGCTCCCCGAGCAGGGCCGGGGCGATCCGCAGCTCGAGCGGTGTCCCGTCCGGCGCGTACGCAGCGAGCCCCCAGCGGCCCTGCGAAGCGAGCGTCGCCGGCCCTCCGGGCAGCTCCCAGGTCCGGCCGCCGCGATCGGGTTCGAGCGGCACGGTCTCACCCTGTTGTCGAAGGTCAGGCTCCAGCACGAGGTGTGGGCGCAAGGACTCCTCGCCGCAGACACGTACCTGCAGGTGCAGCCGCGCGGGGGCGAGGTCCGTGCTGCGGACCTCAACGATCCGGTTCCCCTCGGTGAGCAGCACCGTCCCGGAACGGGTGCGCTGCAGCAGCAACCCGGTGGTGCTGCCCTCGACCGGGAGCAGGTCGTCGGCGTCGTGGCGGGGCGACCAGGCGAGCAGCGTGCGGTCCTCGCCGGCTACCGCGCGCAGCGGCCAGCGCCCGTCCGGTGTCGCGGCGCGAAGCCGGTCGAGCTCGAACCGTCCACGCAGCACCCCGCGGTGCGGCTCCACAGGGGCGGGGACCCGCTCGCGGCCGAGCGCGACGACCCGCGTGAGCGGGGCGGTCGCGCCGACGGCGTCGATGCAGAGCCGGCCGCGCTGCACCTGCGCCCCGACGAGCACCCCCGCGGACCGCGTCGCGCGCAGCACCAGCCCGCGCTCGCGCTCGTGGTCGAGCTCGAGGCGCACACCGGCGTCCGCGACCGACCCGTGCAGCACCCCCGCCGAGCCCTCACCCACGCGGAAGCGGACCACGTCGGTGCGCACGACCGGCCCGACCTGCACGCGCAGCTCGAGGTGCCACTCGCCGAGCTCGCCGGACCCGGGGGGCGCCGCCGTGAGCAGCTCCGCGACGGGCAGCTCGACCCGCACTGCGCAACCGTCGTAGTCGTGGCAGGTCGGCTGCGCGTCCCGGGTGATCTCGGGATCGGCGTAGGTCCGGATGGTGACCGGCACCCGCTGCCCGTCGCGGCCGACCCACGCCGCGCTGACCGCGAAGCGGTCGTGGTCGAGGTAGGGCACGTACGCGGCCAGGTCGAGGCGCAGCTCACCGGGCGCCGCCCACCAGCAACGACGCAGGGTGGTGCGCAGTCGGGTCTGCCGCTGGGGCAGCGTCCGGTCGGCCGTCGTGAGCCCCTCGATCCCGGCGAAGTCCGCGACGACCGCCGTGCCCTCGATCCGGGTGCGGCCGATCGGTCCGTCGGTGAGCTCGCGGGACAGCAGCGCCTCGAGCTCGGAGCGGCGGCCGGCGGCGGCGAGGAGCGCCTTGACCCGCCGCTCGGCGCGCACCTCCGCCAGCACCGCCTCGCCTGCCGCAGCCAGCTGCTCGGCGACCCCGCGACGCAGCTCGGCGAAGTACGCCTCGTCCGCGCCCGGCAGCTGCTCGTAGAAGAGCGGCAGGTCCATGTCGAGGACCCGGACCTGCCAGGCCGCGCGTACCGCGGGGGTGGCCTCCTGCAAGAGCAGCGACCAGGCGTCGCGCTTGGCCTGCAGCCGGTCGCGCAGGTTGGCGATCTGGTGCTTCTGCTGGCCGATCGACGTCTGGTCCTCCCGGATCCGCCAGTAGTACGTGGTGTCGGCGAGGACGTCGAACGCCTGCGCGCGCAGGTAGGCGGCCATCATCGGCACGTGGTCCTCGTACGCGACGCCGACGGGGAACCGCAACCCGGCGGTCTCCCAGAAGGAGCGGCGGAACACCCGGTTGCAGGCGATGACGTCGATCACCGCGCGCGGGAAGTCGTCGATGCGGATCGCGCTCCGGTCCTTCTCGTGCGCCTCGGCGATCCACGCCGGGGTGCGCCGCACCCCGGCGGTCACCCGTTGCACGGCTCCGAGCGCGAAGTCCGACCCGGTGCGCTCCAGCGACCCGACGAGCAGCTCGTACGCCCGGCGCGGCAGCGTGTCGTCCGCGTCGAGGAAGGTCAGGTAGTCCCCTGTCGCGCGGGCGATGCCCGCGTTCCGGGCGGCGCCGAGCCCGGCGTTCTGCTGCCGGTGCACGAGGATCCGCGGGTCCGCCGCCGCGTGCTCGGCGATGATCGCTGCCGAGCCGTCGGTCGAGCCGTCGTCGACGACCACGATCTGCAGCACGTCGTACGTCTGCGCGCGGACGCTGTCGAGGCACTCCGCGAGATAGGCCTGCGCCTGGTAGACCGGGACGATCACGCTGAGCACGGGCGCTGGGACCGGCGGTACGACCGGCGCGGGCTCGGCCGGGACCTCCGGTGCGGGCGGAGGTTCGTCCCGCGCCTGGCCGGCGAGCTGCCGCGGGCGTTTCAGCTGGTCCCCTGGAAGTCGTTGTAGTCGTCGATCGCCTTCTCGATCGGACCGTCGGTGATCAGCTCGCCACGCCGGATGTAGAGGCCTCGGGTGCAGAAGCGCTTCAGGTCCGCCTCGCCGTGGGAGACCATGAACAGCGTCCGGCCGCTGCCGAGCATCTCGTCCAGGCGCGCATAGCACTTCTGGCGGAACTTCTTGTCCCCGACCGCGAGCACTTCGTCGACGAGGACGATCGGCTCGTCGAGCGTCGTGACGACGGCGAACCCCAGGCGTACCTTCATGCCGCTGGAGAAGTGCCGGAACGGGGTGTCGACGAACTCCTCGATCTCGGCGAACTCGATGATCGAGTCGAACCGTTCGTCCACCTGCTCCTTGGTCAGCCCGTGCAGCCCACCTGCGAGGTAGACGTTCTCCCGCGCCGTCAGCTCACCCTCGAACCCGCCGGTCAGCTCGATGAGCGGTGCGACCCCGCCCCGTACGACGACCCGGCCGGTGTCGGGCACGAGCACTCCGGCGATCAGCTTGAGCAGCGTGCTCTTGCCGTGGCCGTTCGCCCCGACCAGGCCGACGGCCTCACCCTCGCCGACCTCGAAGCTGACGTCCTTGACCGCCCAGAACTCGCTGCGGCCGACGTCCTCGCGACGCCCGAAGAGCAACCGCCGCAGCGACGGCGAGTGCTTGCGGTTGCGGGAGAAGCGGATCCCGAGCCCGTGTGCCTCGATGACCGGAGGCACGTCAGATCTCCTTCAGGACGGGACCCTCGAGCTTGCGGAAGACCGCGAGCCCGGCGACGAGCAGCAGCACCGCCGCGATGACCGAGGTGACGAACAGCACCAGCGGGGCCTCCTGGTCGGGCCAGAAGCCGGCGCGGTAGAGGCAGATGATGCCGGAGAACGGGTTGAGGGCCGCGAACTTCGCCGCGGACCCACCGCGCGTGGAGACGTCGTTGATGCCGTAGATGATCGGGGTGAGGTACATCCCGATCCGCAGCACGATGCGCACGACCCGCTGCACGTCCTCGACCAGGACACTGAGCGGCGCGAGGATCAGCGCCACCCCCAGGCAAATGGCGAACTGCAGCACCATCGCGACCGGCACGAACACGATCTGCCAGTGCACGCCGTGCCGGTACAGCAGCGCGAGCAGCACGATGATCGGCCAGGCGAACATGAACTCGAGCATCTTGGAGATGACGACCCGTACCACCCAGATCTCGCGGGGGACGTTCGCCGAGCGGACGATCTTCGCCTCTGCGGTGAGGCTCTTGCAGCCCGCGCTCGCGGCGCTGGAGAACCAGTTCCACGGCAGCATCCCGACGAGCAGGAACAGCAGGTACGGCTGCTCGCCGAGGTTGCGCGCGCCCATGATCACGGTGAAGACCAGCCAGTACACGGCCGCGAGCGACAACGGCTCGATCAACGTCCAGAGGTAGCCGAGGACGGTGCCCGAGTAGCGGAGCTTGATGTCGCGCAGGACAAGCAGCGAGAGGATCCGACGCTGCGCCGCCACGTCGAGCAGGCGTGTCACCACGACGAACGGTTCTCCTTCCGGTCGACCCGTCCGGCGGGCCGCGGGTCATTCTCGCACCTGCCGCAGGCGCCGCCGACCGGGCGCGCCGCACGTATGCTGCTGCCCCGTGCAGGTCCGCGAGCTCGCCGTGCCGGGGGCGTACGAGCTCACCCCGGTGTGTCACGAGGACGAGCGCGGCGTCTTCTTCGAATGGTTCCGCAGCGCCACGTTCGAGCAAGCCTCCGGGCACCGGCTCGCGCTCGCGCAGGCCAACTGCTCGGTCAGCCGCCCTGGGGTGCTGCGCGGCGTGCACTTCGCCGACGTCCCGCCCGGCCAGGCGAAGTACGTCACCTGCCTGTCCGGTGCGGTGCTCGACCTCGTCGTCGACGTCCGTACCGGCAGCCCGACCTTCGGACAGGCCGCCGCAGTGCGGCTTGACACGGTCGACCGGCGGGCCGTGTATCTCTCGGAGGGCCTGGGCCACGCGTTCCTCGCCCTCGAGCCGGACTCGACGGTCGTCTATCTGTGCAGCACGCCGTACGCGCCGGACCGCGAGCACGCGGTGAACGCCACCGACCCGGACCTCGCGCTGCCGCTGCTCGCGGACCTCGACCTCGTCCTGAGCCCGAAGGACCTCGCCGCACCGGGCCTGGCCGCAGCCCGGTCACAGGGCCTGCTGCCGTCCTGGCAGGCTTGCCGCGAGCGGGTCGAGCGGCTGCGGGAGGCGCTCGCTGCAGGTCCCGGAGGAGAGGCATGAGGGTCGTGGTGACCGGGGGCGCCGGCTTCATCGGCTCGCACTACGTCCGCTCGCTGTGCGCTGGGGCGTACCCGTCCTGGGCCGGGGCGCAGGTCGTGGTCCTCGACGCGCTCACCTACGCCGGCCACGAGGAGAACCTGGCGCCGGTCGCCGGCCGGTACGAGCTGGTCGTCGGCGACATCGCGGACCGCGCCGTCGTCGACGACGTGGTGCGCGGCGCGGACGTCGTCGTGCACTTCGCGGCGGAGAGCCACGTCGACCGGTCGATCCTCGACGCCGGAGCGTTCGTGCGTACCAACGTCCTCGGCACCCAGGTGCTGCTCGACGCGGCGCTGCGTCACGATGTCGGGCGGTTCGTGCACGTGTCGACCGACGAGGTGTACGGCTCGATCACGACCGGGTCCTGGCCGGAGGACCACCCGCTCGCGCCGAACAGCCCGTACTCGGCGAGCAAGGCCGGCAGCGACCTGCTGGTGCGCGCCTACCACCGCACCCACGGCCTGGACGCGGTGATCACCCGCTGCAGCAACAACTACGGGCCGTACCAGACCCCGGAGAAGGTCATCCCGCTGTTCGCGACGAACCTGCTCGACGGCCGTCCCGTCCCGCTGTACGGAGATGGGCGCAACGTGCGGGACTGGCTGCACGTCGACGACCACTGCCGTGGCATCCAGCTCGTCGCCGAGGGTGGCCGCGCCGGTGAGGTCTACAACATCGGCGGCGGCACCGAGCTCACCAACCGCGAGCTGACCGCGCGGATCCTCGCCGCGCTCGGCGTCGGGTGGGAGCGGGTGGAGCACGTCGCTGACCGCAAGGGACACGACCTGCGCTACTCGGTCGACATCGCGAAGATCTCCCGAGAACTGGGCTACGCCCCAGCCGTCGACTTCGCCCAGGGACTTGCCGAGACGGTCGCGTGGTACCGCGAGCGGCGCGACTGGTGGGAGCCGCTCAAGGCCGCGCTCGCCCCGGCGCGATGAGCCCGGCAGCGCGGTGAGCCGCTGGCTCGTCACCGGGGCGGGGGGCATGCTCGCGGCCGACCTGGTGCCGGAGCTGACCGCGGCCGGGCACGAGGTTGTCGCCCTTGCACGGTCCGACCTCGACATCACCGACGCCGCCGCTGTGCATGCGGCCATCGGCGCCGCTGCGCCGGAGGTGGTCGTGAACACCGCCGCGTACACCCGGGTCGACGACGCGGAGAGCCACGAGGACGCGGCCTTCGCGGTGAACGCCGTCGGCGCCGGGAACGTCGCGGCGGCCTGCGCTGCCGCTGCGTCCCGGCCGGTGCTCCTGCAGCTGTCGACGGACTACGTGTTCGCCGGTGACGCGCGCGCGCCGTACGCCGAGGATGCGCCGGCCGCGCCGCGTACGGCGTACGGGCGCACCAAGCTCGCCGGGGAGCAGCGCGTGCGCGCCGCCCTGCCCGAGCGTGGGTACGTGGTGCGTACCGCCTGGCTGTACGGAGCGCACGGGCCGAACTTCGTGGCGGCGATGCTGCAACTGGAACGCGAGCGGGAGACGGTGGACGTCGTCGCCGACCAGCACGGCCAGCCCACCTCGACGCTCGACCTGGCGCGCCGGCTGCGCGAGCTCGGCGAGCGCGCCCGCGATGGCATCGCCCCACCCGGGACCTACCACGCGACGAACGCGGGGACGGCGACGTGGTTCGACCTCGCGCAGGAGGTGTTCCACCTCACCGGCGCCGACCCGAACCGCGTCCGTCCCACGACGACCGACCGTTTCCCGCGCCCCGCGCCGCGTCCGGCCTGGAGCGTGCTGGGTCACGACCGGTGGTCCGCGGCCGGCTTCCCGCCGCTGCGCTCCTGGCGATCGGCCCTCACTGCCGCACTCCCCCGACTACTCGGATGAGGAGCAGAACTCCAGTATCGCCAAACCCTTTTCCGCAGCCGGACGGTGCAGACGGGTCGCCCGCAGATCCTCGGCCCAGGATTCGGCGAGCCGACTCTCGGCGTCCCGGCCGGTGTCGTCGAGCACGACGATGGCCCGCTCGGCGAGCCGCGGGGTGAGGAACTCCCGCACGGGTGCGCGGGCGTCGCGCTCGAGGTGGCCGGGCGGGCCGTCGACGAACGCCAGCTCCACCCCGTGCAGGTCCGCGAGCACCGCGGGGTCGTACCAGCGGTGCTCCGGTCCGCCGGCGACCGGCACCAGCGGTGCCAGCCGCAGCTCCACGAGGTCGGTGAGACCGTGACGGTCCACCAGCTCCTGGGTGCGGGCCGCGAACTGCGGGTCGTGCTCGACGCCGACCACCCGGGTGTCGGAGCCGATGAGCCGCACGGTCGACGCGGCGATCACCGTGCTGAGCCCCGCGCCGAAGTCCACGTACAGCGCCGGTCGGCGCTCGCGGATCAGCGCGACGAGCTCCAGCAGCGCGTCCGGGCTGGCGGGGTAGCCACGGCTGCGCGGGAGCGCCTCGCGGACCCCTGCCAGGTCCAACAACTGCACGAACGCCGCCAGCTGGGCGGCGTCCTCCGCTGACGCCCGCCGGACGCGCTGTGCCGCAGCATCCGTCGCGGTCCGCAGCCGCCGGTAGCGGACGTCGTTCGCGGCGTCCGCCGCGCGGAGCTTGGTGCGCGAGGTACGGGCCAGCCGCCGCGCGAGCTGCCGCGACCGGCGCGCGTCCTTGCGCACCCGGCGCAGCTCCCGACGAAGCGCGCCGCGGATGCTCCGCCGCAACGTCATCAGCGCGAACAGCACCGCCGCGGCCGATGCCGCCCCGACGAGGATGGCCGGTACGAGCCACGGCCACCCGAGCAGGACGCCGGCGGCGAGCAGGAAACCGGCTGCGGCAGCGCAGCTCGCGGCGAGCAGCTCGCCCCGGTCCGGAAGCCGACGGCTCATGGAACCGTCACCGGCGTCGCGTCTTGGTCGGCGGTCCCGAACTCGGCGTGGCGCACCACTCCCGGCCACTGCCGGGCGGTTCGCGCGAGGAAGTGCGCGGTCCCCGGGTCCCAGGTGTGCTGGCCGGAATGGCGCACGTAGACGTAGCCGAGCGGATGGGTCGCGTACACAAGTCCCCCGGCCCCCAGCACCCGGTCGAGCAGCGCGCGGTCGACGGCGCTCGGCACGGGACGCCATCCACCGACCGACTCGAGGTCCGCTCTGCTCAGCATGATGGTTCCCCCGCCTACGAACTTTCCGAAGCGCTCGACCGGATACTGAGGGCGGCGCACTGTCACGTCGAGGGCGTCCAGGTAGACGTACTCCGGCGGCTTGCCGACGACCTCGGCGCCCGAGTACTCCCGAGCGACGACGAGATCCCGGATGTGCTCCGGGCCGTAGAAGTCGTCATCGTCCACCTTCGTCAGCAGGGTTCCGTCGGCGCGCGCCGACACTATCGAAAGGGCCTCACCGAACGGCCGCTCGTAGGGGACCTCCACGACGACGACGTCGCGCTGCGGTACGAGGTCGCGGACGCAGCGGTCCACCAGCGCACGGTCGAAGCCGTCGCCGTGCAGCCCGAGGACCAGCTGCAGGCTCGGGTAGCGCATCCCCGCCAGCTGGGACAGCGCGTGCCGGAGCCGCTCGGGCCGCTTGGTCACCAGCAGGGCGCTCACCGCAGGCACCGCGCTCCCCGACGCGCGCCGCAGCACCGCGTCGGGCCCGTAGTGCCAGTGCGCGGCCCGCCGCTGCCGCACGCTCGCCGCAGTCACAGCGAGCAGGTCGTCGGCCGGCACGGGCGTCGCCCATGCGGCTCCCAGCTCCGCGACCAGCTCAGCGGCATGCGAGAGCTGCGGGGCGTACACGGCGGCGCCGCCGGCGCTGAGCTGCACGAGCGCCCGCAGCACGGCGGGGTCAGCGGGTACGCCGCTGGCATCGACGCGGTCGACCCCGCGGAGCCGTTCAGCGTCGCCCGCAGACACCCCGCGGTCGAGCCGCACCCGCACGGGATCGGCCGGTGGATCGCCGAAGACGGTGAGCGAGAGGATGTCCGGGGCCTCCTGCTCCGCCCTCGCAGCCGACCCGTGCGCGCGGTGATCGCGTCCCATCGGATGGTGCGCGGCAGGGTCGATCACGCTCCAGGTGCCGAGCACCTCTGCAAGCAGGTCTACTCCCAGCTGGAGTTCCGCCTGGCGTGCGGCGACTTCCTTCGTGCCGGCGGGATCGGCGGGCAGTGCAAGCTCGGTGATCCGGCTGAGCAGCGGCCGCGCCTCGCCAGGGGGCGGCCAGCCGAGGCCCACCTCGGGAGACCCCGGACCGCTCGCCCGGACACGCTGCAGCTCGCGGAGCAGCCGGTGCAGCAGGCCACCCACGTCGACCGCCGCCGGGAAGGTCAGGTCGAACTCGCAGCCGGCGCCCTGCCCGTCGAAGCGGACGGCGCCCCCGGCCGCCCCGGCCAGACGCGGCACCGCCGGCAGCCACGTCCGGTACGGGGTGCGCCACCGCGCGAGATGCAGGGTGACGCGCCGGGCACGGGCCCGGCCGGCGAGCAGGAGTACGGCCGCCCCCAGATCGGCGACGTCCGCCACCTGCAACCGCAGGTGCTCGTGCTCCCCCTCGGGGCAAGCGGTCCGCAGCGTCCCGTCCTCGAGGACCACCTCGACCGGTCCCGGCGCGGGCACCGCCTCCGTCGGCCCGGAGCGGCTCGTCCATGGCCAGGGCACGGGCAGGCACTCTCCTACAATCGCGGGCGTGCAGCGGGTCCAGGCTAGCGGCGCGGCAGCGCCGCCCCTCGTACCGCCGTCGACCGCCGCGACAGCGCCCGGGACCCCGGCTGTCGTACGCCGCAACCGTTGGCGGGCGGTCGAGCCCGCCACGCCCTTCACCCCGCTGTTGTCGACGAGTGTGATCGTCCCTGCATACGACTGCGCCCGTACTCTGCCGTTCACGTTGGCAGCGCTCGCCTACCAGGACTATCCCGCGCACCTGCTCGAGGTCGTCGTCGTCGACGACGGTTCGACACCGCCGCTGTCGCTGCCCGAACTGCGTCCGGAGCGCACCCGCATCCTGCGCGTGAGCCCTCCGCAGTGGGGCCGCGCGGCCGCCTGCCAGGCGGGAGCGCTCGCGTCCGACGGCGAGGTGCTGCTCTTCCTCGACGCCGACATGCTGCCGCACGCGTCGCACATCACCGCGCAGCTGCGCTGGCACCACGCGCTGTCCGATGCGGTCACGCTGGGCCGCAAGACGTTCGTCCCCTCCTGGGAACAGCTCCCCTTCGCGCGCGCCGTCGAGCTGGCGAAGCAGGCCCGGCTTTCGGAGGCGTACAGCGAGTCGGACACCGCCCCGCACTGGGTGGACGACATCACGGCTGCCACCGACCAGCTGCACCGCGCGGACGACACGGCGTTCCGCGTCTTCACCGGTTCGACCGGAGCGATGCGGCGATCGCTGTACGACGCTGCGGGCGGGATGGACGTGGTGCTGCGCCTCGGCGAGGACACCGAGCTCGGCTACCGGCTGGCGCAGCAGGGCGCGGTGTTCATCCCGGTGGCCGATTCGCGCAGCTGGCATCTGGGACCGCCGACCGTGCTCGTGAAGGGAGCGGAGTCGCGTCGGTGGAACCGGCCGTTCCTCGCCAACCGGATGGCGCTACCGCGCTGGCTGCGCGAGGGCAGCGCCCGGGTCTGGGAGGTTCCGCTCGTACGCGCGGTGGTGCAGGCGGACGTGCACGACTACGAGACGACGGCCTGTTGCGTCGACCGGCTGCTCGCGGGCGCCGAGCAGGACCTGCAGATCGACCTGGTGGCGGACTGGGACCGGCTGCACGCGGAACGACGCAGCGTGCTGACCGACACGCGCAGCGACCAGTACCTGCTGCACGAGCGCTACCGCTGCGAACCTCGCGTGCGGCTCGTGCGGGAGGCGCCCTCCGACGTGTTCCCCTCGCCGTTCCGCCTGGATCTCCCCGTCACCGCGGGCGTCGGCCGGCTGACGGTGACGCGGCTGTTGCGGGCGGCGCAACGCCGGCGGCTCGGTCTGGTGGGCGCGCTCGTCCCCGGCCACGGTCCCGACGAGGCGGTGCGGCTGGTACGGACGGCGGCCTGGCACCGGGCGCGGCGGCACTTCGGCCGGGCCGGTGACCGGGAGCTCGGTGAAGTATGGGGGCTGCGCTGGCTGGACGGCGCCGAGCTGGGGATCGTCGACCTGCACGACGCCCGGCAGGTCGCGGCGCAGGTCCCCTGGATCGGCAACGTCGTCCCGCTGCGCCGCCGCGTCCGCAAGCAGTCCGACCAGATCCGGGTGCTGAAGAACCGGATCGCGCACGACGGGAATGGATAGCGCAATGCGCGGAATCATCCTGGCCGGCGGCTCCGGCACCCGGCTGCACCCGCTCACCACGGTCGTGAGCAAGCAGCTGCTGCCGGTGTACGACAAGCCGATGATCTACTACCCGCTCTCGACGCTGCTGATGGCGGGCATCCGCGAGATCCTCGTCATCACGACCCCGCAGGACGCGCCGCTGTTCCAGGCGCTGCTCGGGGACGGGTCCCGCCTCGGCATCGACCTGCAGTACGCGGTGCAACCGGCGCCCGAGGGCCTTGCCCAGGCGTTCCTGATCGGTGCGCAGTTCATCGGCGACCAGCCCGTCGGCCTCGTGCTGGGGGACAACATCTTCTACGGCGCGGGCCTGGGCACGTCGTTGTCCCGGATGCACGACATCGCCGGCGGGGAGATCTTCGCCTACCACGTCAGCAACCCGCGCGACTACGGCGTCGTCGAGTTCGACGCGGACGGCACCGCGATCTCGATCGAGGAGAAACCGGTCCGCCCACGAAGCAACTTCGCCGTACCCGGGCTGTACTTCTACGACTCCGACGTGGTCGCGATCGCCCGGGAGGTCCGGCCCAGCGCGCGCGGCGAGCTCGAGATCACCTCGGTCAACGAGGCGTACCTGCGACGCGGCACGCTGTCGGTCACGGTGCTCGACCGGGGCACCGCCTGGCTCGACACCGGGACGATGGACTCCCTGATGGCCGCTGGGGAGTTCGTGCAGGTCGTCGAGCGCCGGCAGGGGCTGAAGATCGGGTGCATCGAGGAGGTGGCCTGGCGCCAGGGTTTCATCGACGACGCGCAGCTCGCCGAGATCGCGGCCCCCTTGTGCAAGAGCGGGTACGGCGACTACCTGCTCGGCCTGCTGGCATACCACGCGACCAGGTCGCCGTCGGCTGCGGCTTCGGACTGACCGTTTGGACGGCACCGGCACGACCCGCTCGCGCCACCCGTCGCTCGCTCCTGTCCGGGTACCGGCGTTCCTCACCCACCGGGCCGCACCGGCCGCTGCCGCGGCCCTCGTCTGGGTGGCCGGCATCGCCGTTTCTGGCGCGCTCCCCCGCGCGCTGCAGCTCGACCCGTTCACGGTGCGCGGCGCCGTCGTCCCTGCGGCTTTCGGTGTCGCTGCGGCAGCGTTGCTGCTCCTGCTCTGGCTGGCGCTACGGCTCGACGTACTCCTCGGGGTCGGTGCCGGGCTTGTGGCGACCACGCTCGGCTTGGCGCTGCAGCAAGGCCTGCTCGGCAGCCCGTTCGGTCCCGGTGGGATCCTCGGCGACGCCGGCCGGTTCAGCGCGTTGGCGACCCGCTACACGGTCACGACCAGCAGCGCCGACGCGATCATCCCGGGCGCTCCCTCGGAGTACCCACCGCTCGTCCCGTGGCTGGTCGGGCGGGCCGCCGTGCTGTTCGACCGGCCGGCCTGGACGCTGCTCGGCTGGACGGCGACGCTGCTCACCGGGCTGTCGGTCGTCGTCGCGTTCTGGCTCTGGAACCGGCTCGTCACCACACCGGTCGCGCTCGCGCTGGCGGCCTTGGCCCCGTACGTCTTCCCCAGCGCCGGCAAGTCCTTTCACCTGTTCGCGCTGATGGTTCTCGCGCCGTGGGTCATCACCTCCCTGTGCGGCCTTTCGCGACAACAGGGCGGGTTGCACTGGGCAGTCTCCGGCGCCCTGGGAGCGGTCCAGGTCCTCGTCTACCCCGGGTACCTGACGTTCGCCGCACTCGGCATCCTCGCCGTCGTCGCGCTCACCTGGTGGTGGCGGGCCGAGCGCACACGGTACGTGCTGCACCTGGCGGGCATCGCTGCCGTGGCGGCGGTGCTGTCCGCGTGGTACGTCGTGCCGTTCCTGCTGGGCAGGAGTCGCTTCTCCACCGGGTCGGTCTCTGACCGGTTCGAGTCCCTCACCATCGCGGCGGACCCCGGTCACCTGCCGCCCACCGTGCTCCCCGACAGCCCGCTGCTGCTCGTGCTCTGGGGCCTGGGCGCAGTGGGACTCGCCTGGTACACGCTCCGTGGACGCACCTGGGCCTGGGTGATCTCGGCGCTCGTTCTCGGTACGTATGCCTACCGGATCGTCCGTCTCGTCGTGTTCGTCGGGACCGGCAGCACCGGCTTCCTGCATTACGCGAACCGGCTGATCGACGTCCTGCTCACCGCCGCCGGCGTGCTGGTGGCCGCCACTGCGCTACGGGCGCTGCCTCGGGTGCTGCGCGTGCGATCCGTACCGCGAGCGGTGCCCGTCGTGCTCGCCCTGGCCGTCACCATGTTGGGGACGCTCGGCTACCTCAGCGTCAACCGGCAGCCCGGACCGGGCGGCGACCCACCCGGATCAGAGGAGCTGCTGCGCGCCCAGCTGCAGCGAGGCCCGGACTGCAGGCTCCCCCGCTTCAGCCCGGGCAGCTTCGACGGCGCCCCTTCGCCGCCCTGTTTCCCAGCCGCGCAAGTACGCCGCGTGGTGCAGGAACGGCTGGGAACCGGAGCTCTTCCGGTAGCCCTCTCCTACAGCGAGGAGCTCTGGGCCTACTACCCGTGGTACGGGTTCATGTCCAACGGCCGGATGGGCGCTGGGCTCTACCAGAACTGGGACGCCCGCCTACCGGTGCTGCAGCGACTCGCCGGCATCGCCGAGCCCGGTGCGCTCGCCACGGCGATGACCGACACCGGCTTCGGCCCGTTGGACGTGCTCGTGCTGCGCCGCCCGGAGAGCACCGGCAGTGACCAGCTGCTCTGGTCCGGCTCGACTCCGGAACGGGTCACCGTCGCCTTCCGGCGAGCGCAGTTCGCGGGACCCCAGTTCGCCGTCGTCGACCTGCCCGAACGTACGACCGTCGTGATCCGCCTCGATGCCACCGTCGAGCACGCGCCCTACCCGGCCTGACATCGGCCGCCCACCGTCAGTGCCGCGGCCGCGACCACCCGTCGGTCGAGCACAGCCGCGTGCTCTCGCCCGAAACGACGACCGCAACCACACACTGGTCGAGCGCAGTCGAGACAACGAGAACCACCCTGCCGCCACAGAAAACAACGGCCGCAACCACACGCTGGTCGAGCGCAGTCGAGGCCATGCGCGCCATAAGGTCTCGACTACGCTCGACCGACGACTGGTTGCGTCCGGTCTTTCGGAGCAGCACCCCGAACCCTTCGGGCCGCCCTGGGCAGTGGAAAATCCGGCTGCGGTCGCGGACACCCCACGGTACGGCCCGGCCATTTTCGACTCAGACCACGAGAACCACGCTGCCGCCACAGAAAACAACGGCCGCAATCACACGCTGGTCGAGCGCAGTCGAGGCCATGCGCGCCATGTGGTCTCGACTGCGCTCGACCACCGGGTACTCACCCGGACTTTCACGCGTCGACGGGCGCGCCACCAGACCCCGACGTGGTCTCGACTGCGCTCGACCGGCGAGTGGGTGGCGCTCGACCGGCGGGCTCGCGTCACTCCTCGCCGATGTGCGCCAGACTCATCGTGAAACTCACCATGATGAGCTGGACCCCGGTGACCAGCAGCACCATTCCGAAGATGGGCACCCGGATCCGGGACACGACGTCGAGCTGGCCGAAGCCGGCCCAGCCCCACGACACCACTGCCGCGACGAAGAAGCCGATCCCGGCGAGCACGAGCAGCCCGCCCGTCAGCACGCCGTGCTCGAGCGTGATGCGCGCGAGCAACCGTTCCACATTGCGGCTGCTGGGTAACAGGCCGAGATGGGCGGCGTACGAACGCGACACGACCGCCAGACCCAGCGCCTGCACCCCGACGACGGTCATGGTGGCGAACGCCAGCAAACTCTGCACGTCCAGCCCGATCGCACCGAGCTGGCGGGGACCGAACGCCAGCCCCAGCATCCCGACCACGCCGACGAGCAGCAGCACCAGCGCCGGGTACAGGAACAACCACCGCGGGCTGAACGCGAGCAGGAAGCGCAGGTGGCGCCAACCGTCGCGCCAGGTGCGCAGGTGCGGGCTGCGGCTGCGCCCGTCCGGGCGTAGCGTCGTCGGGACCTCGGTGATCGTCCAGCCTGCGAGCGAGGAGCGTACGACGAGTTCGCTGGCGAACTCCATCCCGGTGGTGCGCAGCCCGAGTGCGAGCACTTTGTCGCGCCGGAACGCCCTCATGCCGCAATGGAAATCGCCTACCGGAATCTTGAAGAACAACCGACCGAGGTACGACAGCACCGGGTTGCCGAGGTAGCGGTGCAGGAACGGCATGGCCCCGGGTTCGATGCCGCCCCGAAAACGGTTGCCCATCACCAGGTCCGCGCCGCCGCGCAGCGCGACGACGAACGGCTCGAGGTCCTCCAGCGCGTAGCTGTCGTCGGCGTCGGCCATCAGCACGTACCGGCCGCGCGCGGCCGCGATCCCGCCCTGCAGCGCGGCCCCGTACCCGCGCTCGGCGACGTCCACCACCCGGGCACCGGCCGCCACGGCGAGCTGCTGGGAGCCGTCGGTGCTGCCGTTGTCCGCGACGACCACCTCACCGGCGATCCCCAGCTGCTCCATCGCCGTAAGAGCCTTGGCCACGCAGGTCGCCAGCGTCTCGGCCTCATTCAGGCACGGCAGTACGACGCTCAGCTCGAGCCCGCCCTGTGCGCAGCGCTCCCCCGTACTCATGGCAGCACCGCGTGCTGCAGCAGGTCGCGAGCCCCGGCCCACCGGCGCCCGGCGAGCGCCGCAGGCAGCACCGTCGCCGCGTGCAGCCGGGACGTGAGGTGCACCCGTGCGGCGCGCGCCGCGCGCCGCCACCCGGCCGACTCCAGTTCCTGCGCGATCATCGCGAAGTAGTCCCGTTCCTCGGCGAACCGCCCGCCCTCGTCGCGGCCTACCGACGACAGGCTCGCGTCGTGGCGGCGGTACTCGAAGCAGCGGGCGTCGAGCAGCATCGCGTGGCACCCACCCAGCAGCATCCGTAGATAGAGGTCGAGGTCCTGCACGATGTCGAGTCCGGGACGGAACCCGTACGCGCGGACCACCTCGGTGCGGAACGCCACCGACGGGAAGTACATCCAGTTGCCGCGCAGCAGCGACACCGCGAGCGCCTCCCCGCCGACGTACGCGGGTGGCCGCAGCGCGAGGCGGGCCTTGATCCGGTCGGCCGTCGAGGTGGCCGGCCGTCCCGCTGCGTCCACCACCTGCACGCGCGGGTGGAACCACGCCGCCGTCGGGTACGCCCGCGCCGCCCGGCCGATCGTCGCCACGTAGTCCGGCAGCAGCCGGTCGTCTGCGCCGAGCACGACCACGAACTCGCCCTCGGCGCGGTCCAGGCAGCGCTGGAAGTTGCCGTTGATCCCAAGTCGTTCCGGATTGCGTTCGTACGACACCTGCGGCCCGAGCCCGCCGAACCAGTCGGCGAGCACCGGGTCGGGCGGTCCGTCGTCGAACACCTGCAACCGCCGGTAGATCTCGTCGCCGGGTGCGGCCGCGCGTTGGGCGAGGACGCTGGCGACCGCCTCGCGCAGCAGCGGTGAGTCGCCGTACGCCGGGATCGTCACCGCGATCGTCGTCACGGTGCCTCCGGGCGTGGCGCGGCGAGGTCGCGCGGGCTGGTGAGGAAGCCGATCCCCCACGCCCAGTGCATCGTCGCGAACACGGCGGGCAGCAGGGCTCTCGAACGTGGCGGTAGCCCACGCCCACCGCCTGCCGTCCCGGCGAGCAGCAGCGCGGCGTACCCGGCCGGGGTGAGTAGCCCGAGGCGCAGCCACCGCGGCCCGCCGGCCATGCCCACGACGCCGGCGGCGGTGCCGGCCGCGGTCGCGAGGACGGCCGCGGGCGGCGCCAGGTAGCGGGCGCTGACGGTCTCCGGGTGGCGGCGCATGATCTGCCGGCGCCACCGGCCGTACTCGAAGTACTGCCGGGCCAGCCGGCGCAGGTCCGGGCGCGGGCGGTAGGTCACCCGCAGCCGCGGGGTGAACCACACCAGCCCGCCGGTGTCGCGGATCCGGTGGTTCAGCTCCCAGTCCTGCGCGCGGACGAAGGCCTCGTCGTACCCGCCGACCCGCTCGAGCGCACTGCGGCGGAACGCCCCGAGATAGACAGTGGGCGCTGGGCCCTCCGCGCCGCCGAGGTGGAACGGGGCGCCGCCGACCCCGAGCCAGGACGTCATCGCCCGGGCGACCGTCTCCTCGAAGGGCGTACGGCCCTCGGCGGCCATGATGCCGCCCACGTTGTCGGCCCCGGTGCGCTCGAGCGTCTCGACAGCGACGCTTACGTAGTCCGGCGGCAGCAGGCAGTGGCCGTCGACGCGTACGACGAGGTCGTGCGCAGCGCGCGCGAGCGCCCGGTTCAGCCCGCTCGGCGTGCTGCCGGAGGGGTTGCGCACCAGCACGATCCGCGGATCGGCGGCGGCGAGGATCGCGGCGACCTCGTCGGTGCGGTCCCGGCTCGGGCCGAGCGCGAGCACCAGCTCGAGCGGTCCTGGATGGTCCTGGCCGAGCGCCGCCGCGACCGACTCCGCGAGGTGCAGCTCCTCGTCGAGCACCGGCATGATCAGCGACACCGCGGGGGCGCCGCTCGGGTGCTCGGGGTCGCTGCCGCCAGCCTCGGTGTCCATGGCAGCAGCGACGCTATCCCAGCCGCCACCGCTCCCCGGACGCCGCACGGTCCGACCGCCGTGCCGCGGGCCCGGTGACCTCCGTCACCCGCACCGGCGTTGCGGCACCGGTCCGGGCGCCTCTGCGTCGTACCGTCGTCAGTCGTACGCCGGCCGGAGGGAACGACCCATGGGCGCAGCGCCCCGCACCGCGGGCGGCAGGCGCTGGGCGCGCCTCGCCGCCGCCACGCTCGCCGTCGTCGTGCTCGCGACGAGCGGCGTTGCGTGGGCGGCCATCGCGCGCTACTCGGACAAGATCAACCAATTGCCGTTCGGCCTCGGCGGCAGCTCGGTCGCCGACGGCAACCCGGTGACCATCCTCGCCGTCGCGAGCGACGACCGCGCCGGACTGACACGGGCGCAGAAGAAGCGGCTGCACCTCGGCTACGAGGACTACGGTCGGCACACCGACACGATGATGCTGGTGCACATCAGCGCCGCGGGGGACGCCGTCTCGGTGATCTCCCTGCCGCGCGACACGCTCGTGACCATCCCGGAGTTCGAAGGCAACGGCAAGACCGTCGCGGCGCACCGCGGCAAGCTCAACGAGGCGTACGCCGTAGGTGGCCCGCAGCTGATGGTGCAGACCGTCGAGCAGGTGACCGGCGTACGCATCGACCACTACGTCGAGGTGAACTTCGCCGGCTTCCTCTCCATGGTCGACGCGCTCGGCGGCGTGGAGGTCTGCCTGCCCAAGGCGACCAAGGACCAGAAGTCCGGGCTCGACCTGCCCGCAGGGCGCCAGACCGTGAGCGGCCCGCAGGCCCTCGCATACGTCCGGGCCCGCTACTTCGACCCCACCTCGGACCTCGGCCGGATGCAGCGCCAGCAGAAGTTCGTCGCCGCCATGGCCGACAAGGCCCTCTCGGCCGGCACGCTGCTGAACCCGGTGAAGCTCGACGCGTTCCTGTCCGCGGTGAGCTCGAGCCTGTCCACCGACTCCGGCCTGGGCCGCGAGCAGCTGCTCGACCTGGCCGGACGCCTGCAGGGCATCTCCCCGTCGCAGATCCACTTCACGACCGTGCCGCTCGGTACGCCGAAGCGGGTGAACGGCATCGGCGACGTGCTGACCTGGGACCGGCCGGCCGCCGCCGCGCTGTTCGCGAAGATCAACGCCGACGAGCCGATCGCGCCGCCGGCCACCGGCAAGCCGAAGGTCGCCCCGCGCGACGTCTCGCTGCAGGTCTACAACGGCACCGATGTCGCGGGCCTGGCTAGCAAGGCCTCGAACGAGCTCGCCGCTGTCGGGTTCACGATCGCCGGCCCGCCGACCAACGCCGACGAGCAGGTCGGGGCGACGACCGTGATCCGCTACGACCCGGCGCAAGCCGACGCTGCGCGGACGGTCGCCGCCGCGCTGCCGGGTGCCACGCTGAGCGCGGTCGACGGGTTGGGCGCCACCATCCAGGTCGTCGTCGGCTCGTCGTACTCCGGGGCCACGCAGGTGCGCGGCGGGAGCAAGCCGAACGGTCCGCGCTCGGCCGCCGACGACCTCTGCCGGTAGCGCGCCATGGCCGGCACCGACGAGGACGCGTACGCCCGGCGCCTGGAGGCGTTGCAGGGTGCGCGTTGGAAGCAGCTGCTCGACGTGCAGCGCCCGTACCGCTGGAACGTACGGCGGCTGTTCGCGGGCCGCTCCCACGTGCTCGACGTCGGCTGCGGCATCGGGCGCAACCTCGCCCACCTCGGGCCGGTCGCGGTCGGCGTCGACCACAACGCGGAGTCGATCGCACTGGCCCGCGCCCAGGGCCTGCGGGCGTGGACGACCGGGGAGTGGGCGAGCTGCCCGGACGCCGTACCGGGCCGGTACGACGGACTGCTGCTCGCCCATGTGCTCGAGCACCTGTCGCAGGTCGACGCGGACGCGGTGGTGCGCACCTACCTGCCGTACCTCGCGCCGGACGCGCGGCTGGTGGCGATCTGCCCGCAGGAGCGCGGCTACGCGAGCGACGCGACCCACGTGCGGTTCCTCGACCTCGACGCGCTCGCTACCGCCGCTCGCTCCTGGGGCTTCGCGCCACGTCGCCGGTTCTCGTTCCCGCTGCCCCGGTTCGCCGGCCGGGCGTTCACGTACAACGAGTTCGTGCTCGTCGCCGACCGCGGCTGATCCGCTCGCGCCGCGGCCGAGACGGCCGACCCCGTATCGTCGGGCCGCGATGACCACCGACGAGAACGCGCGCCTGCGCGCCACGAACCCGGCGGTGACCGCGTTCGTGGTGGTCCTGATCGTCGCCGGTCTGAACCTGCGGCCCGCGATCACGACCCTGACGGCGGCGCTCGACGAGGTCGTCGCGGCGTACGGCCTGAACGGGTTCCTGACCTCGGTGCTCGTCTCGCTGCCGGTCGTCGTCTTCGCGGTAGGGGTGCCGATCGGCCCGTGGCTTGCGGCACGCGTCGGGATGGACCGGGCGATCGTGCTGCTGTCGGTCCTGCTCGCGGTCGCGATGGTCGTACGCCCGTTCAGCACCTGGTTGCTGTTCCTCGGCACCGCCGTCGCGGCCCTCGGCATCACCGGGGTGTCGGTGCTCGCCGCCGCCGTGTTCCGCCGAGGTGACCAGCACACCGCCGCGAAGCTGACGTCGTCGTTCACCGCAGTCATCACCTCCGGGGCGGCGGTCGGCGCGCTGCTCGTCCTGCCGCTGCTCGGGCTGGTCGGGGACTCGGTGCCGACGGCACTGCTGCTCTGGGCGCTGCCGGCGGTCGTCGCGGCTTTCGCGCTCGCGCTGACCTCGCCGGGTCGAGGCACCCGCGCCGTCGTGCAGCCCGATCCGGTACGGATGCGCGCGTACCTGAGGTACCCGGCGACCTGGGCGCTGGTGTGCTTCTTCGGCCTGCAGTCCGCGGTGTTCTACGGGATGACGGCCTGGCTGCCGACGATGCTGCGCGACCGCGGGCTCGGCGCCCAGGACGCCGCCCTGGTGTACGTGGCGGTGAGCCTGCTCGGCCTGGTCGGCGCGCTCGTCGCTCCGCGCGTCGCGGTGCACCCCGACCGCCGCGTCCTGGTGGTGCTCACGGTCGCGAGCGCCACGCTCGCCGGGTGGCTCGGGCTCGCCTGGGCACCGACCGGTACCCGCTGGATCTGGGCGCTGCTGCTCGGGGTGTCGCAGGGCGCCGGGTTCGCGCTCGGGCTGTCGTTCGTGGTGTTCCGGGCGCTCTCCCCGGCGCAGGCGGCGAGCCTGTCAGCGGTCGTACAGGGTGTGGGCTACGCGATCGCGGCGCTGGGCCCGCTGGTGATGGGCCTCGTGCTCGACCTCACCGGCACCTGGTTCTGGCCCGTCGTGCTGCTCGCCACGGCGGCGGCCGTCGAGGGCGTCACCGGCGTACGCGCCGCCGCCGACCGCCCCGTCATCCCGCGCCGTTCCGGATGAATGTGGCAGGAGTCCGCTCTATGCGGACTCCTGCCACATTCATCCGGAATCAGAAGCGGGCGGCGTTCGTGACGGCGCGCCTGGTGAGGACCCGGGCGAGGTGCTGGCGGAAGTCGGCCTGGGCGTGCAGGTCGCTCGTCGGGGAGGTGTTCTGCGCGGCTTGTTCGGCCGCCGCCGCGATCCCGTCGGCTCCGGCGCCCGCGAGTGCCGCCTCCGTCGCGCTCGCCCGCAGCGGTCCGGCGCCCATGTTGGTCAGCCCGACCCGCGCCTCCGCGATGCTGCCGTTGCTGCGGCGTACGGCGGCGGCGACCCCGACGATCGCCCAGGCCTGCGCGGTGCGGTTGAACTTCTGGTAGTCGAAGCTCCACCCGTCCCCGAGCTTGGGTATCCGCACCGACTCCAGGATCTCGTCGGCCGCGAGCGCCGTGGTGAAGAAGTCGGTGAAGAAGTCCGCGGCCGCGACGGTACGCCGCCCGCCTGGCCCGACGATCGAGAACTGCGCGCCCAGCACCAGCGCGGCCGTGGGCAGGTCGGCGGCAGGGTCGGCGTGCGCGAGCGAACCACCGAAGGTGCCGCGGTGGCGGATCGCCGGGTCGGCCACCGTCGCGGTCACCGTGGCGATCAACGGCGCGTGCGCGCGTACGAGCGCGTCGTGCATTACCTCGTGGTGCGGGGTGCCTGCCCCGATGACGATCGCGTCGCCGTCGTCGCGGACCCCGCGCAGTTCGCCCAGCCGGCTGCAGTCGACGAGCAGCGACGGGGTGGCAAGGCGCATCCGCAGCATCGGCATCAGCGACTGTCCGCCGGCCAGGACCTTGGCGTCCTCGCCGCCCTCGTGCAGCGCGCGGACCGCCTCGTCCAGCGAACCGGGCCGTACGTAGTCGAACGCGGCCGGGATCATGCCGCACCTCCCGCCTTCGCCGCCTGCAGAGTTCGCCACACGTGCTCCGGCGAGGCCGGCATCGGCACGTCGTTCACGCCGTACGGACGCAACGCGTCGACGACGCCGTTGATGATCGCCGGAGTCGAGGCGATGGTGCCCGCCTCGCCGACTCCCTTCGTACCCAAGGGATGTGTCGTCGACGGGGTGACCGTCCGGTCGGTGACGAACGAGGGCAGGTCCAGGGCCGTCGGCAGCAGGTAGTCGGCCATCGACGCGGTCAGCAGGTTGCCGTCCGCGTCGTAGACGGCGCCCTCGTACAGCGCCTGCGCCACGCCCTGCGCGATCCCGCCGTGCACCTGGCCCTCGACGATGAGCGGGTTCACGACCACCCCGACGTCGTCGACGCAGACGTACGAGCGCAGCGTCGCCTTGCCGGTCTCGGTGTCGACCTCCATCGCCGCCAGGTGGGTGCCGTGCGGGAAGGAGAAGTCCGCAGGGTCGACCGTCGACTCGCCGGACAGCGTCGGCTCCATGCCGTCGGGCAGGTTGTGGGCGGTGAACGCCTCGAACGCGACGGCCTGGATCGTCGTCGACTTCTCCGGGTCGCCCTTGACGCGGAACGCCCCGTCGACGAACTCCAGGTCGTCCGGGTTGGCCTCCATCTGGTGCGCCGCAATGAGTTTGGCCTTCTCGACGACCTTCTGCCCAGCCCGCAGGATCGCCTGCCCGCCGACCGCGAGCGAACGTGAGCCGTACGTGTCCATGCCGTACGGCGAGCGGGCGGTGTCGCCGTGGATCACCTCGACGTCCTCGACCGGCACGCCGAGCACGTCGGAGGCGATCTGGCTCCAGCTCGTGACGTGGCCCTGGCCGTGCGGCGAGGTGCCCGTGACCAGCTCCACCTTGCCCAGCGGTAGCACCCGGATCGTGCAGTTCTCCCAGCCGCCGGCGACGTACTTGAGCGCACCCAGCGTCCGCGACGGCGCGAGCCCGCACATCTCGGTGAACGTCGACACTCCGATGCCCAGCTGCACCAGGTCGTTCGACTCGCGGCGCCGCTGCTGCTCGGCCCGCAGCTCGTCGTACTTGAAGAGCTCCAACGCCTTCTCGGTCGCCGCCTCGTAGTTGCCGGTGTCGTACGTCAGCCCGGAGATGGTCTGGTACGGGAACTCCTCGTGCGCGATCCAGTTCTTGCGCCGCAGCTCGATCGGGTCCATACCGAGCTCGGCGGCGAGCTCGTCGACGATCCGCTCGATCGCGTACGTCGCCTCCGGGCGCCCGGCGCCGCGGTAGGCGTCGGTCGGCGTGGTGTTCGTGAACACGCCGGTGCACGAGAAGTCGTACGCGTCCATCTTGTAGATGCCGTTGTACATGAACATGCCGAGCAGCGGGATGCCCGGCGTGATGATCTGCAGGTACGCGCCCATGTTCGCGGTGAGGGCGACCTTCAGCCCCTTGATCGTGCCGTCCCGGGTGGCGGCGATCTCGACGTCCTGGATCTGGTCGCGGCCGTGATGGGTGGCGACCATGTTCTCGCTACGGGTCTCGGTCCAGCGCACCGGCCGGCCGAGGCGCCGGGCCAGCACGAGGGCGAGCGCCTCCTCCCGGTACATCTGCAGCTTGGAGCCGAAACCGCCGCCCACGTCAGGGGCGATGACGCGCAGCTGGTTCTCCGGTACGCCGGTGGAGAGCGCCAGCAGCACCCGCAGCACGTGCGGCACCTGCGTCGCGGACCACAGCGTGTACTCCTCGCTGGTGCCCATCGGGGAGCAGGCGACCGCGCGCGGCTCCATCGCCACCGGGATCAGCCGCTGGTTGATGAACCGGCGGCTCACCACCACGTCCGAGGCCGCCTTGGCGGCCTCGTAGTCGCCGCACGGGAAGTTCATCGTGTAGCACTGGTTGGTGCCCTTGTCCTCGTGCAGGATCGGCGAACCGTCGGCGAGCGCCGCCTCCATGTCGACGACCGCCGGCAGCGGGTCGTAGTCGACGACGACGTTCTCGATCGCGTCCTCGGCGGTGACCTTGTCCTGCGCGAGCACGACCGCGACGACGTCGCCGACCTGGCGCACCTTGTCGACGGCGAGGGAGTGGAAGTCGGGCATCACGATGTCGTCGGTCACCGGCCACACGCACGGGATCTTGACGTTGTCGTCGCCGAGGTCCGCGGCAGTGAACACGTCCACCACCCCGGGCATGGCCTTCGCGGCACTCGTGTCGATCCCGGTGATGCGCGCGTGCGCGATCGGGCTGCGCACCAGCCCCATGTGCAGCGCGCCGGGCAGTGCGACGTTGTCGGTCCAGGTGGTCTGGCCGGTGACGAGCCGGTCGTCCTCCTTGCGCCGTACCGGGGAACCGATGGCCGGCGTACGCGCTGTCCCTGCCTGGGCGGTCCCCGCCTCGGTTGTCTCGGTCATTTCGCGGCCTCCCGCATCTCTCCCGCGGCCAGCTCGACGGCCTTGACGATGTTGTGGTACCCGGTGCAGCGGCACAGGTTTCCCTCGAGCCCGTGCCGGATCTCCTCCTCGGTCGGATCCGGGTTCTCGCCGAGCAGGTCGACCGCAGCGGTGATCATGCCCGGGGTGCAGTAGCCGCACTGCAGCGCGTGGCACTCCTTGAACGCCTTCTGCACCGGGTGCCACTCGCCGTTGGCCAGTCCCTGGATGGTGGTGACCTCGCTGCCGTCGGCCTGCACCGCGAGCACGCTGCACGACTTCACGCTGCGCCCGTCCATCAGCACCGTGCAGGCGCCACAGTTCGAGGTGTCGCAGCCGATCGGCGTACCGGCCAGGCCGAGCGAGTCCCGCAGCCAGTGCACGAGCAGCGTGCGGGCCTCGACCTCGCCCTCCCGCGTCGTGCCGTTGACGGTGACCGAGATCCGATGCATGTCACGCTCCGAGGTGGACCGGGCAGGGGTTCGGAGCCGACCGTACGTCGGAAGCCGCACGGCTCGCAGACGAACGGGATAGATCGCCCGGTCGAGAGATGGGGCGATCTACCCCGGCGGCGCGCTGATGGCGGCGAGGACGTCGTCGAGGGCCCGCAGCGAGTGCCCGCTCACCACCTGGTCGACGTACGGCAGCGCCGCGCGCAGCCCGGCGACGAGCGGCTCGAAGCCGGGGCGGGCCGAGCGCGGGTTGACCCAGACGATCCGGTGCGCCAGCCGCGCGAGCCGCGCCATAGCGCGGTCCACGACCTCCGGGTCGCCGACGTCCCACCCGTCGGAGACGATCACCACGATCGCCCCGCGCGCCACCCCGCGCCGGCCGTGCTCGGCGAGGAACGTCTCGAGCGCCTCCCCGATCCGGGTGCCGCCGGACCAGTCGGTGGCGGCACGCGCCACCGCGCGGTACGCCGCGTCCGGCCGGCCCTGGCCGAGCAGCCGGGTCAGCCGGGTCAGCCGGGTCGCGAACACGAACGACTCGGCGTGCACCGCCCGCACCGCGCCGCGCATCAGGTGCAGGTAGACCCGGCTGTACGGCGCCATCGACCCCGAGACATCCGCGATCAGCACCACCCGCCGGGGCCGCTGCCCGCGCCGGCGACGGCGCAGCCGCACCGGGTCGCCGCCGGTACGCCGGGCCGCGCGCAGCGTCGCCCGTACGTCCGGCCGGCCCGCGCGGGCGTGGCGGTGGCTGCGCCGCGAGCGGCGTCTCGGCGGCACCAGCGCCAGCTGCTCGGCGAGCCGCGCCATCATCGCCAGCTCCTCCGGAGTGCAGTCGGCGAAGTCGCGGACCGCGAGCCGCTCGGTCGTGCTCGCGGCGGCGAGCGCCGCCTCCTGGTCCTGCGGCTCCTCGCCCGGGTCGGCGCCGAGCTCGCCCGCCGCGGCGACCCCGCCGGCCGACCGCGGGCTGCGCTCGGCCGGCCCGGCCGGCTGCTCCTCCCCCGACTCGTGCGCGCGCGGCGAGGGCACCGGCGCCTGCTGCGCGGCCGGTGGCAGCGCGAGCTCGCCTTTGAAGACCTCGGCGAACACCGCGTCGTACGCCGCGAGTTGCTCCTGCCCCGACAGCAGCGTGACCCGGCCGGCCCAGTACAGCTCGCGCAGCCGGCTCGCGCCGGTCAGCGCGATCGCCTGGGCGAACCGGGTGCTGCGCTCCGGGGTCACCGGCAGACCGGCCGCGCGCAGCCGCTCGCCGAACGCGACGACGATCGCCGCGAGGTCCGGCGCGGCCCGTTCGGGCCCGGCCTCACCCATCGGCCACCCAGGAAAGACCCTGCTCGCGGGCGATCTCGTGGTCCTCGCGGTACTTCAGCACCGAGCCCAGCGTGCGGGCCACACCCGCCTCGTCCAGCGGCGCGAGCCCGAGCAGGCTGACCGCGTGCAGCCAGTCGATCGCCTCGGCGACCCCGGGCGGCTTCTGCAGGTCCAGCCCGCGCAGCCGCGCCACCGCACCGGCGATCTGCGAGGCGAGCTCGACCGGCGCCTCGGGGACGCGCAGCCGCACGATCGCCGTCGCGTGCTCGAGGGTGGGGTAGTCGATCCAGTGGTAGAGGCAGCGACGCTTGAGGGCGTCGTGCAGGTCACGGGTGCGGTTCGAGGTGAGGATCACGACCGGCGGGTACGCGGCGCGGAGCGTGCCGAGCTCGGGGACGGTGACCGCGTACTCGGCGAGCAGCTCGAGCAGGAACGCCTCGAACTCCTCGTCGGCCCGGTCCACCTCGTCGATCAGCAGCACGGCGGGCCGCGGCCCGGGATGGCGGATCGCGCGCAGCAGCGGGCGCTCGACGAGGAAGTCCGAGCCGAACAGCGCGCCCTCGGCCAGGTCGACGCCGTGCGCCTCGGCGAGCCGGATCGCCAGCAGCTGGCGGGGATAGTTCCACTCGTACAGCGCCTCTGCGGCCTCGATGCCCTCGTAGCACTGCAGCCGGATCAGCGGGGTGTCCAGCAGCGCGGCCAGGCTCGCCGCGGCCTGCGTCTTGCCGACCCCGGCCTCCCCTTCGAGCAGCAGCGGCTGGGGCAGGCGTACGGCGCAGTAGAGCGCGGTCGCCAGCCCTTCGTCGGCGAGGTAGCCGCTCTCACGCAGCCGGCGCGCGAGCCGGTCCGGCGAGTCGGCGAGCGCCGCGAGGTCTCCCACCGTCAGTCGCGCCGCCGCCGCAGCAGCCACCACACGAGCAGCAGCAGTCCGAGCACGCCGGCGACGGGCGCGGCCCGCTTGAGCACCGGCGCGCCCGCGGTGTCCAGCAGGTCGATCGCGTCGCCCTGGTGCGGCAGCTGCGGCGCGGCCGGGCGCGGCGAGGGGGTCGGCGCAGGCGGTGGGGCGCTGTCGGCACCGGCGGCCCCGTCGGCTCCGGACGTCGCAGGCTCCGGTGCGGCCGGTTCGGGCGCCGGCTCCGGTGCGCTGATCAGCGCGGCGAGGTTGTCGGCGAACTGCCCGACGATCTTGCCGGCGACCTCCTGCAGCACGCCGCGGCCGAACTGCGCGGCCTTGCCGGTGATGGTCAGGTCGGTCGCGACCTCGACGCGGGTGCGCTCCTCACCTTCGGCGTGCAGCGTCGCGCTCACCGTGGCGGCCGCGGTGCCGCTGCCACGGGCCTCCCGCCCGGACGCCTCGACCACGGCGCGGTGCGCGTCGCGGTCGCGCTCCACGAAGCGCGCCGTACCGGTGTAGGTCATCTGCACCGGGCCGACCCTGACCTTGACCTTCCCCTTGATCTGCTCCCCGTCGTACGACTCGAGGGTCGCTCCGGGCATGCACGGTGCGACCCGCTCGATGTCCATCACCGTGTCCCAGACCTGGTCGATGCCGGCCGGGACGGTGAACGAGTTCGACAGCTCCACCCGGGACTCCCCTCGCTCCTGCGCGGGCCCAGCCGGGCCAGCCGCCGCCTCGAGGCTATCGGGGGCGATCGGGCCCCGTCATCCGCTCCCGCCGATCTCCCGGCGCCGTCCGACGTAGGCTCGGAGCAGGGACGACGGCGGGCGAGGGGAGGCGTTGGGCGTGCGTGACGTGCTCGGCGAGCTGGTCACCGCGGTCGAGGCCGGGCGTGCGGTGGCGCTCGCGACGGTGGTCCGTACGTGGTACTCCTCGCCGCGGCCGGCGGGCGCCTCGATGCTGGTCCTGGACGACGGGCAGGCGGTCGGCTCGGTCAGCGGGGGCTGCGTCGAAGGCGCGCTGTACGAGGTCGGCAGCCAGGTGCTCGCCGACAAGACGCCGCGGTACCAGAAGTACGGCGTCAGCGACGACGACGCGTTCACCGTGGGCCTGACCTGCGGCGGCACCATCGAGGTGTTCGTCGAGCACGTCGACGCGGGCAGCTGGCCCGAGCTCGCCGGACTCGCCGCGAGCATCGCGGCGGGCGAGCCGGTCGCCGTGGCCAGCGTCATCGCCGGCAAGGGACCGGTGGGGCGTCACCTCGTCGTACGCCCGGACCGCGTCGAGGGCAGCCTCGGCGACGACTACCTCGACCGGATCGTCGCCGACGAGACGCGGGGGATCCTCGAGTCCGGCGGCACCCGGGTGATCCAGGTCGGCACCGAGGGGCGGCGCCGCGCCGACGA
>OFIS01000180.1_pt1 | contig 63782 bp, 55 predicted proteins | sample 1775071 | NCBI WGS metagenome assembly OFIS01 (sample SAMN08195774, study PRJEB24354) | sludge metagenome | isolation source: sludge from phenol fed wastewater aerobic bioreactor C | place: India: Nagpur | collected 2016-09-17
GGACGAACCGCCCCACAAGATCACGAATCACTACCACCACACACGACCCGCCACCCGCGAGATTCCGCAACAGCCTCCATTGGGGCGAAATGGGGAGGTCAGGCGCGGTCGTACGAGCTCTTGAAGGGGTCGCGCAGCGGTACGCCCGGCATCGTCGCGACCGGGCACTCGGCGAGTGTGAGGTGCGCCGCGGCGAGCGCGTCGTCGCACAGCCGCGCGACCGTCCAGCCCTCGGTCTGTCCGTGCGGGGTCACCGTCACCCGGTAGATCGTCACCTCGTGACGGGCCGGGGTGTCGTACATGACGGCGATGCTGCCCAGCAGCTGCGAGTCCCCGCGGGTGCCACCGGGCCCGTCCCACGGCCGGTCCCAGCGCTGCCAGACCGAGGCGGACGCGTTCCACACCCCGCGGTTGGCGACGTCGGCCCACCGCAGGTGCTCCAGCACCTTGACCGCGGCGGCGTGGGGCAGCACGGCGGCCGGTCGGATGACCTCGGTGTGGTCGCCGACCGGCCGGTCGCCGTGTACGAGAGAGGTGCTCACCTCCGCAGGATCGGCCGATTGCTCCGGATGGTTGAGCCGATGACCGCGTCGAGCCGGCGACGGCAGGCCCTAGGCTCGCCCGGGTGAGCATCGAGTCCGGACCCGTCCACGCCGGCGCCGGGCGCCGGGACCGCGGATCCGGCGCCGGGAGCCGAGTTCCCGAGCACGTCGTACGCCGTGCCCCCAAGGTGCTGCTGCACGACCACCTCGACGGCGGGCTGCGCCCCGAGACGATCGTCGACCTCGCGGCGACGTGCGGGTACGACGGGCTGCCGACGACGGACGCGAGCGCGCTCGGGGAGTGGTTCACCGCGGCGGCGGACTCCGGTTCGCTGGTGCGCTACCTGGAGACCTTCGAGCACACCCTGGCCGTCATGCAGACCCCGGAGGGGCTGCACCGGGTGGCGCGCGAGTGCGCCGAGGACCTGGCGGCGGACGGTGTCGTGTACGCGGAGGTGCGCTTCGCCCCGGAGCTGCACGTCACGCGCGGGCTGTCGCTGCGCGAGGTCATCGACGCGGTGCTCGGCGGGTTCGCCGAGGGCGAGGCGCTGGCGGCCGGCGCCGGGCATCGGATCCGGGTACGGGCGCTGCTGACCGCGATGCGTACCGCCGCCCGGTCCCGCGAGATCGCCGAGCTCACCGTCGCGTACCGCGACCGCGGCGTGGTCGGCTTCGACATCGCCGGTGCGGAGGCCGGCTACCCGCCCTCGCGCCACCTCGACGCGTTCGAGTACCTGCGCGGCGAGTGCATGCACATCACGATCCACGCCGGGGAGGCCTTCGGGCTGCCCAGCATCCGGGAGGCGATCGCGTTCTGCGGCTGCGAGCGGCTCGGGCACGGCGTACGGATCGTCGACGACATCCGTCGCGGCCCGGACGGCGCCCCCGAGCTCGGGCGGCTCGCGTCCTACGTGCGCGACCTGCGCATCCCGCTCGAGCTGTGCCCGTCCTCGAACGTGCAGACCGGTGCCGCCGCCTCCATCGCCGAGCACCCGATCGGGCTGCTCGCCGACCTGCGCTTCCGCGTCACGGTCAACACCGACAACCGGCTGATGTCCGGCACCTCCATGACCCGCGAGCTGGTGCTGCTGTCCGAGGCGTTCGGGTGGGGGCTGCGCGAGCTGCAGTGGGTGACAGTGAATGCGATGAAGAGCGCGTTCCTGCCGTTCGACGAGCGGCTCGCGCTCATCGAGGACGTCGTCAAGCCCGGCTACGCCGCGCTGGAGGCCGCGGCAGCGTATTGATCATGACATCGCCAGCGCCACCGCCGTTGATCATGACATCGTCGGTCGCCAACGCCGTTTCGGACCGAGCACATCATGATCAACGGCGGGGAGTACGCACGAGATCATGATCAACCGGGCCGGTCAGCGGGTCGGGTCGACCACGTGACCGGCGAACACCGGCGTGCCGGCCGGCTCGTGCACCACCGCCCAGATGAAAGGCCGGTCCGCGGTCAGCTCCACCGGCGTGGCGATGACCGCGCTCGTACGGACCGCGATCCCGGTCACGGCGGCCGCCTCCGTGCCCTCCTCGTCGACCGTGACGTTGGCGCGATGGATCGCGTCGCTGACCTCCACGCCCGGTGCGATCCCGGTGAGCTCGCCAAGGTCGGTGAAGCCGAGGTCGGCGAGCGGCGCGAGCAGCGGCAGGTCGGTCGCGGTGTCCCAGCGCGGCAGCGTGAGGTCGACGAGTTCGTGCCGCGACGCGGGTTTCGCCACGGCGAGCGGCAGCAGCGCGTTCAGCGCGGCCGCGTCGCGCACCACGGCGCGCGGCACGACGACCCGCATCGTCAGCTCGCCGCCGACGTACGGCAGCACGATCCGCTGCCAGTGCGCCGAGTCGTCGTACGCCGCGTCCGTGAGCTGCTGGTGCATGAGTGGTGCGGTGACGCTGCCGTCGGTGGTGCGGAACGGCCCGTCGGTGGTGCTCGCAGCGCCGAACTGGGAGGCCCAGGTGGTCTTGAGGTAGACGGCGTTCGCGAGCACGAGCACCGTTGTGGGGTCCAGCTCGTCGAAGAGCTTGTCGATCCGCCCGCGGGTGTGCTCGTCGACCCAGCCGTTGATCACAGCGGCCGCGGCGACCGGATCGGCGAAGGAGACCGCCGTGGCCTGCGCGCCGTACTGGGTGGCCAGCAGTGCCAGGAACTCCTCGCGTACCTCCGGTGCGAACGACCGGTCCACGAACAGCCCGTTCGCGACAGCGACGATCGGTGGTGGCGCGGTGCCGTCCGAACCGGTCGGCGCGGGCCCGGTGGGCACCGCCTCGGTCGTCACCAGGTCCGCGGTGATCGCGTTGAGCGCCTCGTGCGGTGACCCGGCAGCGGGGCCGCCCGGCCAGCCGAACACGTCGTCGAGCTGGCGCGCGGTCCCCCCGCGTGCGCCGGCCCGCAGCATCCCGAACGCCATCGCGATCGACACCGGCGAGGCGGTCCAGTTCTGCTGTGCCGTCGCGCTGACGCGGTGCAGCTGCTGGGCGAACTCGCGCATTCCCGTGACGACGGCCGCCAGGTGCGGTGCATCGGCGAGCCCCACGTCCTCCCGCGCGGCGTGGTACGCGAGCGGTGTCAGCTCGACCGGCGCCACCGGTCCGGCGCCCGAGGAGGACCGGCTGCAGCCGGCCAGCGCAGGCGCAGTGCCCAGCGCGAGCAGCCCGAGCATCCCGCCGAGCAGCGACCTGCGATCCAGCTCGAGTGGTGACCTCATCATCATGCGTCCCTTCCCGACCCGGTCATCAGTTGCGGTTCGGACGGCACGCGCCGCGTCCCGGTTCCACGTCTCGGGCGCTCGGCCGGCAAGGACGGGCCGCGGCTAGCATCGGCCGCGATGTCGACCAGCACCGGGAAGCCCGCGGCCGATCCGTCGCTCGCCCCCACCGACGAGGCGTACGCCGCCTGGCGCGCAGCCGTCGCCGCGGTGCTCGCGAAAGGCCGCGGCGTGGGACCCGCGGAGCTGGGCGCCGAGCCCGAGCGGCGCCTGGATGCCACGACGTACGACGGCATCACCCTGGCTGCGCTCTACACCGCCCGGGACGAGTTGCCCGAGGCAGCGCCTCCCGGGAGCTGGCCGTACACCAGGGGGCGTACGACAGCTCCGGGGTGGCTGGTCTGCGAACGGATCGCTGGTGGCGACCCTGACCGGACGCGCAAGAACGTGCGTGATGCTCTCGCGGCCGGCGCCACGGCGGTCTGGCTGGACGAGCCGGCGACGGCGATGGTGGGCGAGGTCCTGCCCGCGCTCGACCCCGGCCGGGTGCCGTTGGTGCTGAGCTGCGGCACCGACCTCGACCGGGCCGGATCGGCCCTGGCCGCCCTGTCCTCCGGTACGGGCACGCTCGACGCCTGTCTCGGGGTCGACCCCTGCTCGGCGCTGCTGCATGGCGCACAGGTGGACCTCGATGCGGCGGCCGCGCTCGGCGCCCGGGTCAGCGGCTCCGTCACGGCGTTGCGCACGTTCGTCGTCGACGGCACCGTCCTGCACGAAGCGGGCGCGAGTGACGCCGACGAGCTCGGCGCGGCGATCGCCGCCGCCCTGATGCTCGTGCGGGGCCTCACCGCTGCGGGGCTCGAACCGGCCGCGGCACTGGCGCAGCTCGACTTCCGCCTCGCGGCGACCGACGACCAGTTCCAGACGATCGCCAAGCTGCGCGCTGCCCGCCTGCTGTGGGCGCGGGTCGGTGAAGTCCTCGGTGCACCGGCGGCGGCAGGGATGCGCCAACACGCCGTCACCTCGCTCGCGATGACGTCCGCGCGCGACCCGTACGTCAACCTGCTGCGCACCACCGTCGCCGCATTCGGGGCCGGGGTCGGCGGGGCGGACCTGGTGACCGTGCGCCCGTTCGACGCCGCGATCGCGGACGGCCTGCCGGGTACGACGCCTGACTTCGCCTCACGCATGGCACGCAACATCCAGTTGCTGTTGTTGGAGGAATCCCACCTCGGGCGGGTCCGCGACCCAGCCGCAGGATCGTGGTACGTCGAGTCGCTGACCGAGCAACTCGCCGAGCGGGCATGGGAGTGCCTGCAGCAACTCGAGGCGGCCGGCGGGTACGCGGACGCGGTCGCGTCCGGCGCGCTGGAGGGGCGGATCGCGGCGACACGCGCCGACCGGGACGCCGACGTCGCGCATCGCCGCCGCAAGCTCACCGGGCTCAACGAGTTTCCGGACCTGACCGAGAACCCGTTGCCACCCGGACCCCCGGCGGCGGACGGGCCGTACGCGCCGCGCCGCTACGGCCACGCCTTCGAGGCGCTGCGTGCCCGTTCCGACGCCTTCCTCACCGCGCACGGGCGGCGCCCCACCGTGTTCCTCGCGACCCTCGGGCCGGTCGCCGACCACACCGCACGTGCCGGCTTCACCGCGAATCTGCTCGCCTCCGCAGGCATCGTGACGATAGACCCCGGTGCGGTCGCGGACGACGACGCCCTGGTCGTGGCGATGCGGGCAGCGGACACCCGTACCGCAGTCGTCTGCGGCACCGACGCCGCGTACGGCGAACGCGGGACGGCCACGCTCGCCGCCTTGCGCGACGCCGGCGCGCAGCGGGTCCTGGTGGCCGGTCGACCGGGCGCGCTGCCCGGTGCTGACGGCTACCTGGCCGCCGGCGACGACGCCGTGGCGGCGCTCCGCGACCTGCTGGCCAACCTGGGGGTGCCGTGAGCGTCCCGAGCTTCGCCGACGTGCCGCTGCACGATCCGGGCAGCGGCCCACCCGCGGCCCGATCCGCCGCCGAGGGCTCCGGCCCCGTCTGGGCCACGCCGGAGGGGATCGCGGTCGCGCCGCTCTACACCCGCGCGGACCGTGATGCCATAGCCGGCGACTACCCGTTGCACAGCCTGCCGGGGCAGGCGCCGTTCGTACGCGGGCCGTACCCGACGATGTACGTGACGCGGCCGTGGACGATCCGCCAGTACGCCGGCTTCTCCACCGCGGCCGAGTCGAACGCGTTCTACCGGCGGAATCTCGCCGCCGGGCAGAAGGGGCTGTCGGTCGCTTTCGACCTGGCGACCCACCGCGGGTACGACTCCGACCATCCACGGGTCGCCGGCGACGTCGGTATGGCGGGCGTCGCGATCGACTCCATCTACGACATGCGGGAGCTGTTCGCGGGTATCCCGTTGGGGCGCACCAGCGTCTCGATGACGATGAACGGTGCGGTGCTGCCGATCCTCGCGCTCTACGTCGTGGCGGCCGAGGAGCAGGGCGTCGCTCCCGAGGCGCTGAGCGGGACCATCCAGAACGACATCCTCAAAGAGTTCATGGTCCGCAACACCTATATCTACCCGCCGGCGCCGTCGATGCGGATCGTCTCCGACATCTTCGCCTACACCGCCGAGCGGATGCCGAGGTTCAACAGCATCAGCATCTCCGGCTACCACATCCAGGAGGCGGGGGCGACAGCCGATCTGGAGCTGGCGTACACGCTCGCCGACGGCGTCGAGTACGTCCGCGCCGGCATCGCCGCGGGACTCGACGTCGACGCGTTCGCGCCGCGGCTGTCGTTCTTCTGGGGCATCGGCATGAACTTCTTCATGGAGGTCGCCAAGCTCCGCGCCGGCCGGCTGCTGTGGTCCGAGCTCATGGGCGGCCTCGGCGCCACCGACCCGAAGTCGTTGTCGTTGCGTACGCATTGCCAGACCTCGGGCTGGTCGCTCACCGCGCAGGACGTGTTCAACAACGTCGCACGTACCTGCATCGAGGCGATGGCGGCGACCCAGGGGCACACCCAGTCGTTGCACACCAACGCGCTCGACGAGGCGCTCGCGCTGCCGACCGACTTCTCGGCGCGGATCGCACGCAATACCCAGCTGTTGCTGCAACAGGAATCGGGTACGACCCGGCCGATCGACCCGTGGGGTGGCTCGTACTACGTGGAGCGGCTCACCCACGAGCTCGCCGAGCGGGCCCGCGCCCACCTGCGCGAGATCGCGGACGCCGGGGGGATGGCGAAGGCGATCGAGGCGGGGATCCCCAAGCTGCGCATCGAGGAAGCGGCCGCGCGTACGCAGGCCCGGATCGACGCCGGTGTGCAACCGGTGATCGGGGTCAACAAGTACCGCGTCGACGAGCAGCCGACGGTCGAGGTGCTCAAGGTGGACAACGCGCAAGTGCGACGAGAGCAGCTCGACAAGCTGGCTCGGCTGCGCGCCGAGCGCGACCAGTCGCAGGTGGATCGCGCGCTGGACGCTCTGACCAGAGCCGGCGCCGACCCGGCCGCAGGCAACCTGCTCGCGCTCGCCATCGACGCGGCCCGGGCGAAGGCGACCGTCGGCGAGATCTCCGACGCGCTCGAGCGCGTCTACGGGCGCCACGCCGCGCAGATCCGGACAATCAGCGGGGTGTACCGGGACGAGGCGGGCGACGCAAGCGCCGTGGGCCGTACGGCCGCGCTCGTCGAGCGGTTCGCCGAGGCCGACGGGCGCCGCCCGCGGCTGCTGGTCGCCAAGGTCGGCCAGGACGGCCACGACCGCGGCCAGAAAGTCATCGCCACGGCGTTCGCTGACCTCGGGTTCGACGTCGATGTGGGCGCGCTGTTCCAGACACCGGAGGAGGTCGCCCAGCAGGCGACCGACGCCGACGTGCACGTCGTCGGGGTGTCCTCGCTCGCCGCCGGTCACCTGACCCTGGTGCCGGCGCTGCGCGACGCGCTCGCCGCGGCGGGTCGCCCCGACATCCTGGTGGTCGTCGGCGGAGTCGTACCACCGCAGGACCACGACGCGCTCTACGCCGCCGGCGCGGTCGCGATCTTCCCGCCCGGCACCGTGATCGCGGACGCCGCCGCCGACCTGGTGCGGCGACTGGCCGCCGACCGGGGCTACGACCTCGCCGTCGCGGACTCCTGACGTGCCGTCGGCGCTCGCCGCGGCGGTCCGCGCCGGCTCGCGCGCCGACCTGGCGCGCGCGATAACGCTGGTCGAGTCGACCCGCGCCGACCACCGCGAACGGGCAGAACACCTGCTGCTCGCGCTGCTGCCGTACGCCGGCGGCTCCCACCGGGTCGGCATCACCGGCGTGCCCGGCGTCGGCAAGTCGACCTTCATCGACGCCCTCGGGACCCTGCTGATCGAGCAGGGTCACCGGGTCGCCGTCCTCGCGGTCGACCCGTCCTCGACGCGCACCGGCGGCTCGGTGCTCGGCGACAAGACCCGGATGGCGCGGCTCGCTGCCAGCCCCGACGCGTTCATCCGCCCCTCGCCGTCGGCCGGAACGCTCGGCGGCGTCGCGCGCGCCACCCGCGAGACCATCGTGCTGCTCGAGGCCGCCGGCTACGACGTGGTGCTCGTGGAGACGGTCGGCGTCGGGCAGTCCGAGGTGACCGTCGCCGGGATGGTCGACTGCTTCGCGCTGCTCGCCCTGGCGCGTACCGGCGACGAGTTGCAGGGCATGAAGAAGGGTGTGCTCGAGCTCACCGATCTGATCGCGGTGAACAAGGCCGACGGCGAGCACGTCGCGGAGGCCGGGCGGGCGGCCCGCGAGCTCAGCTCGGTGATGCGCCTGATCCATCCCGGGGACGTGCTCTGGGTGCCGCCGGTGCTCACCATGAGCGCGCTGGAAGGTGCAGGCCTGCCGGAGTTCTGGCATGAGGTGCAACGCCACCGGCAGGTGCTGACCGAGGCCGGCGAGTTCGAGGCGCGCCGCAGCCGACAGCAGGTCGACTGGATGTGGGCGATGGTGCGTGAGGCGCTCGAAGACCGCCTCACCCGCAATCCGCGGGTACGGAAGCTGCGCCGTGATGTCGAGGCGCAGGTGCGTACCTCCGAACTGCCCCCGGCCCTCGGCGCGCAACGCTTGCTGGCAGCCCTCGACGAACCACCCTGACTGTCGGCAGTGATCTCAATGCTGCCAGTCAGCGGTGAACCCAACTACAACTCCGGCCGTTGCGCGTGCCGCTCGTGCGCCAGCGAATGACGCCGCACGCGACAGGCTGCGGACGAGTGTGAGTCCATTTGCCGGTTCAGCCGTAAGTGATTGGAGTCGTGGTTGGACATTACTCAGGCGCGACAATCTCGGGCCTGACTTGGGACAAGTTTCGCTCGTGATCTTGATGGGTTGCCGCTGACCTGGGGTTTTGCCCGCGGACCGGGCTGCTTTTGTGCACTAACGGGCTCGTAGGCTCCTGGCTCGTGGCGTACGTGCGCACCGTGAAGACGGCGTCGGGGGCGACGGCGGTGCAGATCGTGTACTCCACGCGGCGCGGGGCGCGCCAGATCGAGCATCTCGGGTCGGCGCACGACGAGGCGGAGCTGGAGGCGCTCAAACTGGCCGCCCGTGAGCGCCTCGCGTACGGGCAGGGGGAGCTCGACCTCGGCCTTGATCCGACTGCTGCCGGATCGGCAGGTGGGCGACCGCTGACGATCTCCTCGTCGCGTGCCGGCCATTTGTGGGACGCGTTGTGTCGCGCCTATGACGCCCTCGGCTTCACCGCTGCCGCTGGTGGTGATGAGGTGTTCCGCGACCTGGTGCTGGCGCGGATCATCGAGCCGACAAGCAAGTTGGACTCGTTGCGGGTGTTGGACGAAGTCGGTCTCACGCCGGTGTCGTACCGGACCGTGACGCGTCGGTTGCCCGGCTATGCCGAACCGGCGTGGCGGACCCGGCTGGCCGCGGCCTGCGCAGCGCACGCCGCGCTCGGACCGGCTTCGCTGGTGCTCTACGACGTGTCCACGCTCTACTTCGAGACTGACAAGGCCGACGGATTCCGCGAGCCAGGGTTCTCCAATTACGCCGAGGTCTCGGTTATGCCGAGGTGGTCGTTCTTCTCGTGGTGTTCGTGCTGGTCAGCGGGCTGCGCTGTGGGCGCCGACGCGGCATAACCCTCGCGGGATGGGCCGCCGTGTGCCTACCTGGTGGTGCTCACGTTCGCCCATCAGAGGAGGGTCACATGGACGCGATAGGAATCACCGCCGTGCGCGAGGACACGACTTCGGTCGAGGGTCTGCTCATCGAGTACGAGGGGTGGCTGGATTGTCAGCGCGGACTGGCGCCGATCACCATCAGTAACTACTGCTGGCACGTTGAGCGGTTCCTGTCCGCGCTGCCTGGGCCGACTCAGCTGTCGTTGGGTCTGTTGGACGCGGGGACCGTGGTTGCGTTCATGGTCGAGTACTGCCGAGATCGGAACACGAACACGGCGAAGTCGATGGCGAGATCGGTCCGCTCGTTTCTGCGGTTCGCGCACGCGACGGGGCGGACATCGGGCGCGCTGTGGGGCGCGGTTCCTGGCTCTGCAGGCTGGCACCTGGCCTCGCTGCCGAGGTCTGTGCCCGCGACCGACGTTGAGCGACTGCTCGAGGGTGCGGCCGGGTTGCGGTTCATGGCCACGGGTCGGCGCAACTACGCGATCCTGCTGCTGCTGGCTCGGCTCGGGCTGCGCCGAGGCGAGGTCGCACGCCTTGGCCTGGACGACATCGACTGGCGTTCTGGAGAGCTCACCGTCGTGGGCAAGGGCAACCGGATCGAGCGCTTGCCGCTGCCGACCGAGCCGGGAGAGGCGATCGTCGCGTGGCTGAGCGACGGGCGACCCGAGTGCGACACGCGGTCGGTGTTCACCACGCTGCGGGCACCGGGACAGCCGCTCACGCCGGGGGCGATCGGCCACGTGGTGGGCACCGCATGCCACAACGCCGGGTTGAACCGGATCGGCGCGCACCGTTTGCGGCACACGCTGGCCACCCAGATGCTCCGCGCTGGCGCCTCCCTGCCGGAGGTGGGGCAGGTGCTGCGCCACCGAAGCGCAAGGTCCACCGTGATTTACGCCAAGGTCGATGAAGTGGCGCTGCGACCACTGGCCGCACCATGGCCCGGCGCGACACCGGAGGCCGCAGACCCGGCGAACGACGCCGCGCGGAGTCTGGCCCGACCCTGGCTGGGAGCTCGCCGATGAGCGCGCTGCGTGAAAACGTCACCGACTACCTCGCCACCCGCCGCGCGATGGGGTTCAAGGTCGAGGGCCTGACCAAGCTGCTGATGAGCTTCGTGGTGTTCTGCGAGGAGCGCGGAGCCACCCGGGTCGAGGCCGATCTCGCGGTGGCGTGGGCCACCGCCCCAGTCAAGGCCCCCGTCCACGACGCGCTGGTCGCCCGCAGGATGGACGCGGTGCGGCTCTTCGCCCGGTACCAGCACGCGATGGACCCGGCCACGCAGATCCCTGCCGAGACGATCTGCAACCGGCGCTACCGGCCCAGGGAACCCAACGTCTTCAGCGAGGCCGAGATCCTCGCCCTCATCGAAGCCACCAACACCCTGATCCCGCGGTTCAAAGCGGTGACGTGGCGAACCCTGATCGGCCTTCTCGCCGTCACCGGCATGCGACCCGGTGAGGCCTGCCATCTGAGCGTCAGCGACCTCGACCTGGACAACGGCGTCGTGGAGGTTCTGGAGACGAAGTTCGGCAAATCCCGGCTGGTGTTCCTCCACCCGACCACCGTCGAGGTGCTCACCTGCTATCTGCAGGCTCGTTCGGAGTGGGTCGGGAACGCGGCCCGGTCCTGCCCGGCGGTCTTCGTCAACAGCCGGCGCAAGGCGCTGACCCCAGACCGCCTGGGCATCACGTTCCGACAGATTGCCGCCGCTGCCGGCCTCACCACCGACTCCCAGCGCAGACCGCCCAGGCTCCACGACCTTCGGCACACCTTCGCGGTGACCACCATGCTCGACTGGTACCGCGACGGCCACGACGTTCAAGCCCGGCTGCCGATGCTGTCGACCTGGCTCGGACACGTCGATCCCGCCTCGACCTATTGGTATCTCCACGCGGTGCCTGAGCTGCTCGCTCACGCCGCCGACCGTCTCGAGGCTCATGCCGCCGCACCGGGTTCGGAGTCGGTGTCATGACCGCGCCGACCGTGACCTCACTGCTCCAAGGGTTCTTCACCGACCGGCTGGCCCGGCAGCTGCAGGCCAGCCCGCAGACCGTCTCGGCCTACCGGGACACGATCAAGCTGCTGCTGGTGTTCGCCGCGCAGAGAGTGAAGAGGCCCCCATCCCGGCTGACGATCGACGACCTCGACGCCGCCGCCGTCGGCGCGTTCCTCGATCACCTCGACAGCGAACGGCACAACAGCACCGCAACCCGCAACGCACGCCTGGCCGCCATCCACTCCTTCTACCGATACGCGCTGCCGCTCATCCCCGAGCGAGCTCACACCGCGAGCCAGGTCCTGGCGATTCCGCAACGCCGTCACGACCGGGCTGTGGTGTCCTATCTGACCGGCCCCGAAACCGACGCGCTCCTCGCGGCACCGGACCGCACCACCTGGTACGGCCGCCGAGATCACGCCCTGCTGCTGACCGCCGTTCAGACCGGGCTTCGGCTCTCCGAGCTCACCGGGCTCACCATCGCCGACGTCACCACGACGACGCCCGGGGCTGTCGTCCGCACCATGGGCAAGGGCCGCAAGAACCGCCTCACCCCGCTGACCCGTCAAACCGTGCCCGTCCTGCGCGCATGGCTCTCCGAGGCCGGACCCGTGCCCAGCGACCCGGCCTTTCCGACCCGCCGACGCACCCGGATGTCCGCCGACGCCGTTCAGCGTCTCATCGCCAAGCACGCTGCGACCGCCTCGCTGGCCTGCCCGTCGATCACCTCCAAGCACGTCACCCCGCACACCCTGCGGCACACCGCGGCGATGGCGCTGCTGCAGGCCGGCGTCGACACCTCTGTCATCGCCCTGTGGCTCGGTCACCAAAGCGCGGTCACCACCCACATCTACCTGCACGCCGACATGGCCATCAAAGAACGGGCTCTCGCTCGCGTCCCCGCGCCGAACACGACCCCTGGTCGCTACCGGCCCGCCGACGACCTCATCGAGTTCCTCGAACGACTATGAGACCGGCCCCACCGGACCGGTTATGCCGCGTCGGCGCCCACAGCGCAGCCCGCTGACCAGCACGAACACCACGAGAAGAACGACCACCTCGGCATAACCGAGACCTCGGCGCAATTGGAGTTATGCCGATGTCGGCATAACTCCAAGGAACGCCGCCTGGAGCCGCAGATCACGATCGGGCTGCTCACCGACGCATCCGGGTTCCCGTTGATGGTGGAAGCGTTCGAAGGCAACGCGGCCGAGACCACGACGATGATGCCGACGATCAAGGCGTTCATGGCAGCCCACCAGCTCACGGACGTGACTGTGGTGGCCGACGCCGGCATGGTGTCGGAGAAGAACCGGAACGCGATCGAGGACGCGGGACTCTCGTTCATCCTCGGCGAGCGGATCCCTGAAGTCCCCTACGTGGTGAAGCGCTGGCGCGAGACCCACCCCGACACCGAGATCCCCGACGGCCAGGTGTTCACTCAGCCGTGGCCGGCCATGGGCAACCAGAAGACCCGCGGTCGCCGAGACAAAGTCGTTTACTACCAGTACAAAGCCGATCGAGCGCGGCGAACTCTGCACGGGATCGATGAGCAGGTCGCGAAAGCGGAGAAGGCGGTGGCCGGCAAGATCGCCGTCAAGCGGAACCGGTTCGTCAAGCTCACCGGCGCCGACAAAAGCGTCAACCGAACACTGGAGGCCAAGGCCCGCGCGTTGGCAGGGCTGAAGGCCTACATCACCAACATCGACAATCCCACGGCCGAGTTCGTGATCGACGCCTACCATCGACTCTGGCGCATCGAGCAGTCGTTCCGGATGTCCAAGCACGACCTGCGGGCCCGACCGATCTACCACCACAAGCGCGACTCGATCGACGCGCACCTGACCATCGTCTTCGCCGCCCTCGCAATCACTCGGCTGATCGAGGCGCGCACCGGCTGGTCGATCAAGAAGTTCGTGCGCACCGCCCGCCGCTACCGAACCGTCCAGATCCGCGCCGGACAACAACTCCTCACCGCCGAAGACCCACTGCCCGCCGATCTACGCGAGGCGCTGTCGCTCATCCTGTGACGAGGCCTTGCGCACTAATCTGGCCGAACTCAGGTACAACTCCGGCCGTTGCGCGTGCCGCTCGTGCGCCAGCGAATGACGCCGCACGCGACAGGCTGCGGACGAGTGTGAGTCCATTTGCCGGTTCAGCCGTAAGTGATTGGAGTCGTGGTTGGACATTACTCAGGCGCGACAATCTCGGGCTCGACCAACGAATACTGAACTGGGGGCAAGTGTCTTATACGTTTCGCCGCCAAAGCAGCAGCTGAGCTAGTGATTGCAAGGAGTATGCCGAGTTGCACAGCGAAGAACGCCGTTATCAAGGTTGGTACTCCAGAGCCTGTCTGTGTTAGAACTGCCAAGAAGCTGACTGTGAGGGCGAGCGCTAGCAAACCGAGCCCGAATAGCCCTAGCACTTGGGAGATGGATACCGACTTGTGGCGTGCATTTTGCGCGAGCAAACTACCTGCGGCGACCAGAACTGCCCAAGACCAGAGGCCAGTGTCGCTCGTCGAAATATCAACGAGAACAGCCAGGGGGTCGGGGATCCTATGGTTGAAAAGCAGGGCCGCGCCACCGAGAAGGACGACGCCTACGAAACCAAACGAGGCGACTAGGTGCCAGGACAAGCGATCATGGTTCCGTTGCTCCTGCTGCCCCGACGCTGTTGCCGCCAAGCCAAGAAGGACAGCCCCCTGCACCACGGCCCAGGTGAGTGCCGGCGCGCTGAAGCGGGTAGAGGATGAAATGAGCGGAACGACAGTTGATGAGACCATAGACACGGAAACCGGAATCAGGGCGAAAGTGGCAGCAAGTTTCGTGCCGGGCCGACCACCTCGCGCGGCGAGGATGAAAGCCGGTATCCAGCCGAGATACGCCCATTCTTGGAGCGCGTTGGAAAAATCCAGCGGGTGCCAGTACGGATGTCCGTCCATATCGGCGGGTAGGAGTTGGCTCCCCAGTGTTGCTAGGATATTGCCAAGTATTCCTCGAGCCGCAAGAATCGCTAGGACTGCCAGACTGGCCAACGTCGCCCATCGCACTGCCCCCGCCCTCACGCGAAAGCGAATTGGTCCGGTAGGGTCGGCCCATCGTAGTCGAAGGGCCAAACCTATTATGGCTACTGATTCCGACCGATTTGGACGACCGCATTCTTGCAGGATCTCGACGTCGTCGTCTTGTGCTCCTTCAAGGTTGCGACTCATGTACGTGGAGACCATCTCGTCTTCGCGAACATCACGGTAAGAGGCAGGTAGCAGTCGGAGAAGTCGGCGATAACGATTCTCGAACCGGCTCATGGATTGATTACTAACTGGGTCGCCGTCATCCCGGCGCTCATGTCGGCCTGTCATGGCTCGCCTCGATGAGGGCGTAGAACGACGCCTGCAAGTTGGGACGCTGCGATTCGGGCGTTCGTCGCCTGACGTGCACCTTCTTCGCGGAACGTGTGCCGCCCGAGGTCAGTCAGTCTGTAGTAGCGGCGCAGTCGAGAATCGATCACTTCTTCGCGATCCAACTCGATCAGCTTCTGCTCGGCGAGACGATCGATAATCCCGTACAAGGTCCCGACGGCCAATTTGAGTCGCCCGTCGGACAACTCCGTGATGCGCGACAGCATGGCGTAACCGTGCAGCGGCTCCTTAGCCACCGCCGCCAGGACGAAGAAGGACTGCTCCGAGAGTCGACGTCTGACCATGACTGAATATATCGCTGTGCGGACCATGTTGGAAGCGTCTGCCGTTGACGTGCAACTGAGCGTGGCCGGAACTCACGCCCCCGGCTGTCGTGACACCCGGGAGCGGTGGGCGCTGTGGGCCCGTTGCCGGACCGTCATCGCCGTGGCGGTCGCGCATAGCAAGAACGCTATTATGTACAGATGATCGGTGGTGAGCTCGTTCGGGAGGGGCGCAAGCGCGCCGGGCTGACGCAGGTCGAGCTCGCACGCCGCGCGGGGACGACGCAGTCCGCGATCGCGCGGTTGGAGTCGGGGCGCACCAGTCCCTCACTCGAGGACGTCGAACGCTACCTGCGGCTCTGCGGTTTCCAGCTGCTCGTGTCGCTTGCCCCGTACGACGACTCGGACCTGCGCCAAGCCGAGGCGAGACTGCAGCGCACGCCGTCCGGGCGAATCGCGGAGATGGAGGCCGGGCTCGCCTTCGCGCGGCAGCTGCAGGACGCGATGACGCGGTCGCGCGATGGTTGACTTCGACGGTCCGGCGATCCTTGCTGCGCTCGACCGGCACGGGGTGGAGTACGTCCTGATCGGCGGCTTCGCTGCCGCCGCGTACGGCAGTCCGTTGCTCACCACTGACGTCGACGTAGTTCCCGCGACGGATCGGGACAACTACGTGCGCCTGTCGGCTGCGCTCGCCGACCTGGACGCACGGGTACGGGCGGACGGTGCCGAGCCGTTGCCGTTCCGGCACGACGCGGATTCCCTCGCCGGGATGGCCGTGTGCAACCTGACCACCCGGTTCGGGGACCTTGACATCACGGTGAACCCGGCCGGCACGGGCGGGTACGCCGACCTGCGACGAGAGGCGATCGACATCGAGCTGCGCGGCGTGCGCGTCCCGATCGCCTCCCTGGCAGATGTCATCCGCAGCAAGGAGGCGGCTGGGCGTGACAAGGACCGACGCGCGCTGCCGGTCCTGCGCGAGCTGCTCGCCCGCCAGCTCCGTGAGCGCCGGCAGCGGTGATCTCCAGGCGTCGGTGGCACTCCCTAGGGTGGCGTGCGTGGAGCAACGGTTGAGCCTGGTGACGCTCGGGGTGTCGGACCTCGCGCGGGCACGGGCGTTCTACGAGGCGCTGGGCTGGCGCGCCGCAGGCGATGACCCGGACGTTGTCTTCTTCCAGGCGAGCGGCATGGTGCTGGCGCTCTGGGGCCGACAAGAGCTCGCGGCGGACAGCGTCGTCGAGGACAACGGCGGCTGGGGCGGCATCACACTCGCCTACAACACGCGTAGCCGTGACGAAGTGGACCAGGTCCTCGCGGAGGCCGCGCGCGCAGGTGGGCTGGTGCGGCGGGCCGGCGCGGAGACCTTTTGGGGCGGCTACTCCGGGTTGTTCAGCGATCCCGATGGCCATTGCTGGGAGGTCGCACACAATCCGTTCTGGACCGTGAACGCGGACGGATCGACGCTGCTGCCGGGCTGAGAGCGGTTACCGCCGACTCGGTAGAGCAAGTGGTAACACCGATGACATCGCGGGTCGATGACCCGTAACGTACGCCCGCCACGTCCCTCTTCAAGGTAGGTGTACATGCTCGAAACCAGACGCGCCGTCGCCGCTGCCGCGGCGCTCGGCTGCACCGCCGCGCTCACGGTGACCCCGGCGTTCGCCGCCGGGCCCCCCGGACCGGCGCCGGCGAAGACGCCCGGCGTCAAGGTGCTCACCGAGCACCTCGGCGGTCCCGGTGAGGTGTCCTCGCCCGGGGGCCGCTTCCTCTACGTGACCGAGTCCGAGAAGGGCCAGGTCACCCGCATCGATGCCCGTACCGGCAAGGCCAAGGCCGTCGTCACGGGCCTAGACCCGAACGTGACAGCCGGGGCCATCAAGATCGGCAACAAGTACGTCGTCGTGACCGGCGAGGCCGGCGGCCCGCCGGAGGAGGGCGCGCCGGCCGGACCGAAGCCCAAGTACCCGACGTCGTCGGTGCTGGTGGTGAACAAGAAGGGCAAGGTGCGCCAGCTCGCCGACCTGATGAAGTACGAGCTGAAGCACAACCCGGACGGTCAACGCCAGTTCGGCAAGAACAAGCAGCCGCTCGACGCCCTGTCCAACCCGTTCTACATCGTTCCCGACCACCGCAAGGGCGGGTACGTCCTCGTCGCGGACGGTGGCGCCAACGACGTGCTCGCGGTGAACCGGCGCGGCAAGGTGAGCACCTTCTTCGTGCCTCCGAACGTCAACACCGGCGCGTGCAAGGGCATGAAGAACAACGATAAGAAGCACCCCGGGTGCGACTCGGTGCCGACCGGGCTGGCGTACGGCAAGGGCAACCGGCTCTACGTCTCCACCGCCGGTGGTCTGGTTCCCGGCGCGGGCCGCGTCTACGTGCTGAACGCGACGACCGGAAAGGTCCGCAAGGTCATCAAGGGCCTGAACGCACCGACCGGTGTGGCCGTGGACAAGAAGGGCAACGTCTTCGTCTCCGAGGTGATGGAGGGCGCACCGATGGGCGAGGAGCCGCCGCCGCCGGACTTCGACCCGAGCACGGTCGGCCAGATCACCAAGGTCACGCCCAAGGGGGAGCGATCGTACGCCCAGGTCACGATGCCGCTCGGGCTGCTCTGGCAGCACGGCCGGCTGTACTCCTCGGCATGGTCGATCGCCGGCATGATGGGCATGAGCGACGCAGGTCAGCTGGTACGGGTAGGGAAGCGGGCCTTCCACAAGGCCGCCTGAGCCGGGGCGCTCAGCCAGACGGTCGGGCGGGTCGCAACGTGCACGGTGCGACCCACCCGATCGCCGGCATGACCGGCGCGCGCGTGAATTCCGCGATGCGTACCGCCCGCACCGCTCGCTAGGCTCGACCGAGTGAGCAACCCGGCCTCGACCACCCACACGCCGGGTGTGCTCCCCACCGGTACCGAGGTGCTGATCGAAGCGGTCGGGCTGCGCAAGACGTTCGGCGACTTCGTCGCGGTCGACGGCATCGACGTGCAGGTGCACCGCGGCGAGGCCTTCGGGTTCCTCGGCCCCAACGGCGCCGGCAAGTCCTCGACGATGCGGATGATCGGCTGTGTGTCACCGGTGTCCGGCGGTTCGCTGCGGATCCTCGGCATGGACCCCGCGCTCGACGGCGCGCGCATCCGGGCCCGGCTCGGTGTCGTACCGCAGCAGGACTCCCTCGACGGGGAGCTGACGGTACGCGACAACCTTTACGTCTACGGGCGCTACTTCGGCATCCCGCGCGCGGAGTGCCGGCGCATGGCCACCGAGCTGCTCGAGTTCGCGAACCTCACCGACCGCGCGGACAGCCTCGTCGACCCGCTCTCCGGAGGCATGAAGCGCCGGCTCACGATCGCCCGCGCGCTGATCAACTCCCCGGAGATCCTGCTGCTCGACGAGCCGACCACGGGTCTCGACCCCCAGGCAAGACATGTGTTGTGGGACCGGCTCTTCCGGCTCAAGCGGTCCGGGGTGACGCTCGTGCTGACCACCCACTACATGGACGAGGCCGAGCAGCTCTGCGACCGGCTCGTAGTGATGGACAAGGGCCGGATCGCCGCCGAGGGCAGCCCGCGCTCGCTCATCGAGCAGTGGTCGACGCGGGAGGTGCTCGAGCTGCGCTTCGACGAGGATGACCTGTCCCCGCATGCTCGCCGCGTCGAAGGGATCGGCGAGCGCGTCGAGGTGCTACCGGACCGGCTGCTGCTCTACGTGGACGACGGCGAGGCGGCCGGCCGCGCCGTGCACGAGCGCGGCGTACGCCCGCTGTCCTCGCTGGTGCGCCGCAGCACGCTCGAGGACGTGTTCCTGCGCCTGACCGGCCGCTCGCTGGTCGACTGATGGACCCCACGCTCGTTGCCGTACGGGAACGGCCGCGCCCGCCGCTGCGGGTGCTGGAGTACTTCCTGGTGCTGCTGCGGCGCACCTTCCGCGGCACCATCTTCACCGGATTCCTCTCTCCGCTGCTGTACCTGGTGGCGCTGGGCTACGGGCTCGGGTCGCTGGTGGACCGGGGCCAGGGCCTGGACGGTGTGCCGTACGTGCAGTTCATCGCACCCGGGATCCTGGTGGCGACGGCGATGCAGATCGGCGTGTTCGACGCGTCGTACCCGGTGCTCGGCGCGATCCGCTGGGACCGGCAGTACCACGCGATGCTCGCGACCCCCGTCGGAGTGCGGGACGTGGTCACCGGCCACATCGCAGGAATCACGCTGCGGTCGCTGCTGAGTGCGGTGGTGTTCCTCGTCGTCGCGTACGCCCTCAGGGCGGTCCCGTCCTGGACGGGAGTGCTGTCGCTGGTCGCGGTCCTGCTGGTCACCGTCGCCTACGCGACCCCGATGTTCGCGATCGCCGCACGTGCGCAGACCGACGTCAGCTTCACGCTGGTCTTCCGGCTCGGCGTCATCCCGATGTTCCTGTTCTCCGGCACGTTCTTCCCGGTCTCTCAGCTGCCGACCGCGATCCAGCCGATCGCGTACGTCATCCCGCTCTGGCACGGCTCGTCGCTCGCGCGCGATGCGACGCTCGGCACGCTGTCGTGGGGGATGGACCTGCTGCATGTCGGTTACCTGCTGCTGTGGTGCGTCCTGGGCGGCTGGCTCGCGACCCGTACCCTGCGCCGGCGGATGGTGGTCTGATGTCGTTGGCAGCGGTCGTCGTCGAGCGCAACGTCGTCACCTACCGGCGGCAGTGGATCGCGTTCCTCACGGGGTTCCTCGAGCCGGTGTTCTACCTGTTCTCGCTCGGGCTAGGGCTCGGGGCACTCATCGGCGACATCACGTTGCCGGGCGGGCAGGTCGTGAGCTACCCGCAGTACGTCGCGCCCGCGATGCTCGCGATGGCGGCGATGAACGGGGCCGTGTTCGACGCGACGTACAACATGTTCTTCAAGCTCAAGCACGCCCACACCTTCGACGCGATGCTCGCCACGCCGATCGGCCCGCGCGACATCGCGCTCGGCGAGATGGCGTGGTCGCTGGTGCGCAGTGGCATCTATGTCACCGGATTCCTGCTCATCTCGCTGGCGATGGGCCTGGTCCGTTCCTGGTGGGCGCTGCTGGCCGTACCGGCCGCGACACTGATCGGGTTCGTGTTCTCCGGCCTCGGGATGGCGGCGACGAGCTGGGTGCGCAACTACGTCGACTTCGACTACATCCAGATGGCGTTGGTGCCGCTCACATTGCTGTCTGCGACGTTCTTCCCGATCGAGGCGTACCCGGCACAGGTGCGCTGGCTGGTGGAGCTCTCCCCGCTCTACCACGGCGTGGTCATCGAGCGCGGCCTGATGCTCGGCGACGTCGGCCCGGGACTGCTGGTCCACGCGGCGGTGCTGGTCGTCGTCGGATCGATCGCGCTGTGGGTCGCCCGCCGCCGCCTCGCCCACCTCCTGCTCAAGTAGCCCACCCCCGTCCGCGCGTCCCTGCTCGAATCGTCGTCAACTCGCTGAGTTAGCGACGATTCGAGCAGGGACGCGGGTGGCTTCGGTGGCCGGGCCGAGCTCGGTGAAGCCGAGGCGGACGTACCAGGTTCGCGGCCAGTCCTCGACCAGTGCCGCGAGCGTGACCAGCTCGGCCCCTACCTCGTGGGCATACGCGCACCCCGCTGCCATGAGCGCCTCGCCGTACCCACGTCCCCGGTACGCGGTCAGGGTCGCCAGCCCGTCGAGCTCGGTGATTCCCTCGCGCACGGTCACATCGAGACACGCGACCGTCAGCCCGTCCTCGCGAGCCACCAACGTCACCGCGTCGCCGGCCCGCTCCAGCTCGCTGCGCCGGTCGACCAGCTGCTCCACCGTGTCGTCCGGCGCACCCGGCAGCCACTCCTCGCGCCAGAGTCGTTCCTGTAGCTCCCGCACCTCGGCGCCGTACGGATCGACCTGGTACGCCCGGGCCCGGGTGGTGCCGAACAGCTCCGGCGTCCGTGCCATCAGAACTTGCGACTGGACGTCGTAGCCCGCCGCGACGAGCCCTTCGACGGTTCCGGCCGCCATCCGGCAGAACGCCAGGACCGTGCGGTGGTCCAGGCCGGTGAGTCCCGCGTCGGCCCATGACACTACTTGAGCCGCACCGGGATCAGCGCTGAGTACCAGGGCGTTATGGGCGTACGACGCGGGCCATTGCGGCGTACGGGCCACCCATGCGCTCGACCCGCAGGCTACGGCGTCCGCCGCACGCAACAGGGTCGTTGCGGCGTACCAAGCACGCACCCGGTCGTACGAGCTACCGCCGAAACCGGCGGGCATGAGGTGGGCCATGCTCCCCGTCACCCGCTTTCCCGCTCGACGAGCGGGGCTTCGACCACGCGGCGTGCCGGCTGTTCGGGGCGGGGTGAGTCGAGCAGCTCCATCAGAAGCTCCGCGCAGGCGGCGCCGAACCGGCGCGGCTGCAGATCGACCGCGGTGATCGGCGGGGTGTGGAATTGCATCATCGGGCTGTCGACCCCGGAGACGAGCAGGACCGATTCCCCGACCTGGTGACCCAAGGTGCGCAGGATGCCGGCGATCCGGACGGCGATCCCGTCACCACCGACGAGCACGGCGTCGGCACCATGTCTCCGGTGGAACCAGCCGCGCAACTCGGCGAGGGTCTGCTCGTTGCTGTAGTGGATGCTCGTGAGCGCGACACGCGCCCGCAACCGCTGCTCCGCGCACCAGGCGAGGTAGGCCTCTTCGAGCTCGCGGGCCCAGCTGGACACCCGTTCCAGCAGGACCAGCCCCGGGCGTTTGGCCCCCCGCGCCATGAACCTGTCGAGTACCTGACGCGTGCTCTCACGGTTCGGTGATTCGACGATGCCCCAGGCCTGACCGGTGTCGGGCGGTGGTCGGTCTCCGCACACGACCGGCAACTGCTGCCGCAGGATTCCCGTGACCCCACGGTCGTCGGAGTGAGGCTCGATCAGGATGAACCCGTCCACCGGAGGGAACGCTCCGAGCTGGGCGGAGTCGTGCGAGCTCGGCAACATCAGCAGCGACAGGTCTTGATCCTGCAGCGCGGTCGCCACGCCGAGCGTGGCCTCGGTGTAGTAGCCATAGTTGATCGCGGAACTCGGCAGGTACAGCCCGATCGCCCCGGTACGCGCCTGGCGCAACGCACGGCCCGCGCGGTTGGGACGGTAACCGGACTCCTGCGCGAGTCGGACGATCCGGGCGCGGGTCGCCTCCGACACGCCCGGCTTGTTGTTCAACGCAAGCGAGACCGTCGCATTCGACACGCCAGCGAGTCGTGCCAGGTCAGCGAGGGTCGTCGTCACGATCACTCCCGCCTCGAGCCGACAAGGCCAACTGTTCGGGACACCGTACCGGTTCGCAGGGCCTTGCGTCCTGGATCCAAACAGTGATAGATAAGCGCAGCTAAATCGTTTAGGTCCGTCTTGGGAGGAACGGGTGACCCCACCACTGGCCACCGCGTTCGTCGGCGGCATGGTCTTCGACGGGTGTGCGGGCGGCCCCGTCCGAACTGATGTGGGTGTCGCAGGGGACCGCATCGTTGCTATCGGCGCCGATCAGGTGACCGATCGCATCGACCGCGGCACCAGAGTGGTCGACCTGCGCGGGCGGCTGCTTCTGCCTGGCTTCATCGACGCACACCTGCACCCGATCCAGGGAGGCAGTGAGCGGCTCGGCTGCGATCTGTCGGGCGGCGCCACTCGAGAGGACTATCTGAGCCTGGTCCGACGGTATGCGGACACCCACACCGAAGCGCGCTGGATCATCGGTGGAGGGTGGGCGCAGGCCGCCTTCCCCGGCGGGACGCCCGAGGCGAGTGACCTCGACCGCATCTGCCCGGATCGACCGATCGTCATCTCCAACCGGGACCACCACAGTGCCTGGGTCAACAGCGCCCTGCTCCGGCTGGCGGGGATCGACGCGAGCACACCGGACCCGCCGGACGGGCGGATCGAGCGAGATGAGCACGGGAACCCGAGCGGAACCCTGCACGAAGGCGCCCGGATGATGGCGCTGCGCCTGGCGCCTGCGCAGTCGCCGGCGGACATGTACGCCGGACTGCTGGAGGCTCAGGGCTACCTGCACGGGTTCGGCATCACCGCTTGGCAGGACGCGCTTATCGGTGACTACGGCAACCACAGCAGGCAGTTCGTCGATGTGTACCGAACCGCGATCGAGCGGGGGGAACTCGCGGCCCGGGTCAACGGCGCGCTGTGGTGGGACCGGGACCGCGGGCTGGACCAGCTCGAGGGCCTGATCGAGACGCGGGCGGCCTACCAACTGGAGCAGTTCCGCATCACCACCGTGAAGATCATGCAGGACGGCGTACCGGAGAACCGGACCGCCGCGTTCCTCGAGCCGTACCTGGCACCGCGGTGCGGCTGCGGCGACGCCGGCACCGGCATCTCGTTCGTGGAGCCGAAGCGCTTGCAGGACTACGTGACAGCCCTGGACCGGGAGGGGTTCCAAGCGCACTTCCATGCGATCGGAGACCGTGCCGTGCGCGAGTCGCTCGATGCGATCGAGGCGGCGCGCGATCGCAACGAGTCACCCGGCCCGACCCATCACGTTGCGCATCTGCAGGTGGTCCATCCCGACGACATCTCCAGGTTCGCGCGGCTGCGCGTCGCGGCGAACATCCAGCCGCTCTGGGCGGCGTACGACCCGCAGATGGTCGAACTGAACCTCCCGATCCTCGGTGAGGAGAGGGCCGGCTGGCAGTACCCGTTCGCGGCATTGGCTACCGCGGGTACGCAGCTGTGCGCCGGATCGGACTGGCCGGTGACCTCGCCGGACCCGTGGTTGGGTGTGCACGTCGCGGTGAACCGGCAGCACCCGATCGGATCCGCCGACTACCACCGGGACGTGTTCCTGCCTTGGCAGCGACTTACGCTCGCTCAGGCGCTGCGGGCGTACACGAGTGGCGCGGCCCGTATCAACGGCCGTGACCATTACACCGGGATGATCCGGCGTGGCTATGCCGCCGACCTCGTCGTGGTCGACCGCGATCCGTTCGCGGCACCGGTCGAGGAGATCCACCTGACTTGCACCGTGGAGACGTTCGTCGGGGGGAAGAGCGTACACAGCACAGGCGACCTCTGACGGCGATCACCGTCTCTGCTCCCAACCACGCGGAAGGAACACGATGCACAGAACCCGAGTTCTCACGGCGGTCACAGCGACCGTGATCGGCGCACTCGCCCTCTCGGGGTGCGTGAACAACGCCTCGTCGAGCGCGCCGCCCGACACGTCTCCCACGGCAGCATCGACCGTCGACGATGCCGCCGTGGCGCTGCTGCCCGCGAACGTCAAGTCGGCAGGCAAGCTCGTCGTCGGGATAGACCCGACGTACGCGCCGAACGAGTACAAGGACGCGAACGGCCAGCCGATCGGCTGGGAGGTCGAGCTCATGGACGCTGCCGCGGCCAAGCTCGGACTGACCACCAGCTACCAGGCCGCCAAGTTCGACAACATCATTCCTGGTATCACCGGCGGAAAGTACGACGTCGGCCTCTCGTCGTTCTTCGATACGGCGGAGCGGGAGAAGGTCGTCGACATGGTGAACTACTACACCGCGGGCATCCAATGGGCCGCGGCTGCCGGCAAGACGGTCGACCCGAACGATGCCTGCGGCCTCACCGTCGCGGCGCAGAACGCGACGACGGAGATCCTGGACGACCTGCCGGCCAAGAACAAGAAGTGCGCCGCCGACGGCAAGCCTGCGATCAAGGTCCTTGGATTCGACACCCAGGACGATGCGACGAACGCCGTCATCCTCGGGCGGGCGGATGCACTGACCGCTGACGCACCGGTGACCAACTACGCCATCAAGCAGACCGATGGCAAACTCGTGCAGGCGGGTCCGGAGTACGACAAGTTCCTCTACGGGCTGCCGGTCGCGAAGTCCTCCGGCACCCTGAAGGATGCGCTCGCGAAGGCGCTCACCGACCTGCAACAGGACGGGACGTACACCTCGATCCTGGAGAAGTGGGGTGTGACCTCGGGAGCGATCCCCAAGATCACGCTCAACGGTGCGGCGTCGAGCTGACATGAACGCCCAAAGCCTGCGGCCGGGTCGGACCGAAGGGGAGTCGGACCCGGCCCGGGAGCGCATCGAGGCGGTGCCGCTCCGCCACCCCGGCAGGTGGCTCGCGGCAGGGGTGATCTTTGTAGCCGTCGCGTTGTTCGTGTACGGCGCCGCGACGAACACCGCCTACAACTGGGACTACTACGCCAAGTACATCTTCGACCAGCGGATCTCGCAGGCGGCACTCGTCACGCTCGAGTTGACGGTGCTGTCGATGGTGATCGCGATCGTGCTTGGTGTGCTGCTCGCCGTGATGCGGCTCTCGCCGAACCAGGTGCTCAGCGGCGTGGCGTGGGTCTACCTGTGGGTCTTCCGCGGGACGCCGGTGTACGTCCAGCTGGTGTTCTGGGGACTGTTCGCGACGATCTACAAGCAGTTGCGCGTCGGAGTTCCCTTCGGTCCCACGTTCTTCACGATCGACCCGGCGAGCGCGATCGATGTGTTCTGGCTCGCGGTGATCGGGCTCGCGCTGAACGAGGCGGCGTACATGGCCGAGATCGTCCGGGCGGGGATCCTTTCGGTCGACGAGGGCCAGGGCGAAGCAGCGACCGCGCTCGGACTGTCGTGGTGGCAGACGATGACACACGTAACGCTGCCGCAGGCGATGCGCGTGATCATCCCGCCGACCGGTAACGAGATCATCTCCATGCTGAAGACGACGTCGCTGGTGACCGCCGTTCCATTCACCCTCGATCTCTACACGCGATCCCGGGACATCTCGGCGGAGACGTTCACGCCGATACCGCTGCTGCTCGTGGCCTCGACGTGGTACCTGTTCTTCACCTCGATCCTGATGGTCGGGCAGTACTTCCTGGAGCGCTACTTCGCCAAGGGCGCGCGGATCACGGCGGGAGCGGGGCGATGAGCGCGACGATTCCGTACGGTGCGACATCCGCCGGTGCAGGGCCGGACATGGTGCGGGCCGAGGGTGTGTGGAAGAACTTCGGCAGCCTGGAAGTGCTCAAGGGCATCTCGCTGGAGGTGGCGCGCGGCGAGGTGATGTGCCTGATCGGGCCTTCCGGGTCTGGGAAGTCGACGTTCCTGCGTTGCATCAACCACCTGGAACGGGTGAACGCGGGACGTCTTTGGGTGGATGGAGAGCTGATCGGCTACCGGCAGAAGGGCGAGCGCCTCTACGAGATGCATCCTCGCGAGGCAGCGCGTCAACGTCGCGACATCGGCATGGTCTTCCAGCGCTTCAACCTGTTCCCACACCTCACAGCGCTGCAGAACGTCACCTGCGCACCCACCCTCGTCGGCAAGCTCAAGAAGCAGGTCGCGGACGACCGCGCCCACGAGCTGCTGACCCGGGTCGGGCTCGGGGACAAGGCCAGTACGTACCCGAACCAGCTCTCCGGCGGTCAGCAGCAGCGGGTGGCGATCGCACGGGCCCTGGCGATGTCCCCGAAGCTGATGCTCTTCGACGAGCCTACCTCCGCGCTGGACCCCGAGCTGGTGGGCGAGGTGCTCGATGTCATGCGGTCACTGGCGCAGGAAGGCATGACGATGATCGTCGTGACGCACGAGATGGGGTTCGCGCGCGAGGTTGCCGACTCACTGGTGTTCATGGACGGCGGGGTCGTCGTGGAGACCGGCGCACCGCGCGAGGTCATCGCCGACCCGCAGCACGCGCGTACCCGCGCCTTCCTCTCCAAGGTCCTCTGAGTCGCGCGTCCCTGCTCGAATCGTCGTCAACTCGCTGAGTTAGCGACGATTCGAGCAGGGACACGGGTGGCCGGGGCTACTTCAGCTTGATGGTGAAGATCTTCGCGGTACGGCCGGAGGCGAGCCCCACCACGGCCACCTTGTATGTGCCGGGCGCGAGACTCTTCTTGACTTTGAACTTCTTGGAAAGCGCGCCTGTCGTACTCGCCTTGGCGGTGACCGCCTGTGCCTTCTTGCCCTTCTGCTTGCTCTTGCCCTGCAGCGTCAGCTGCGCTTTGACCGTCTCGTTCGGCACCCACTTGGCTCCGGTGAGCGTCGCTTGGGTGCCGCGCTTGACCGCCTTCGGGGTGATGGCGGCGCTCGGCACGACACCGAGGACCTTCAACGCAGCGGCCGCCGTCTCCCCGTTCGCCGATCCGACGAGCTTCAGCGTCTGAGTGCCGGGTTTCGTCGCATCGGGCACCTTGACGATCCCGGCGACCGCGCCGATGGTGTCGGCGGTGAAGGCCACGAGCTTGCGGGCACCGAGGTACGCCGTGACGGTCTCGCCCGGTGCGAAGTCCCGTGCCACGATCTTCACCGCGCTGCCCTGCGCAGCGGCCGCTGGGCTGACCCGGAGCGAGGCTTTCGCGGCGGGATCGAAGATGGCGACGGTGAGCGCCGATCGGGGCTGGGCGATCGGGTCGCACTTGAGGAAGCGCTCGTGGCGGGTGTCGGCCGCGTCGGTGCCATAGAGCGCGAAGCGGATACCGAGCGGCGCCCAGGTCTGGAGCTGTGAGGTGCTGGGCGTGTACACGTCGTACTCCCCCTCGCCGAGCGCCAGCGTGCCAGTCGCGGGCACGCTCCCCGGTCGGTAGGCCAAGTGGATCGCGCTCGCCCCTCCATCGGAGTGCTCGAAGTCCACCTGCACGTACACCTCCACGTCGCTGAGCCCGGCGCTGCCCAGGCCCAGGCGCTCGACCGGGAAGTCGCCGAGGCTGACGGCGATGCGCTGATCGGAGTCCGTGCGTACGGGCGACGGGTGACGAAGACGCAGGCTGGGGGACCAGCTGAAGTTGTCGCCGATGCGGGTGGTGGGCAGCTCACGTTCGGTTCGGATGTCGCACCCCGTGAAGGTGACCGTCGTGGTGTTCTCGACGCCGGACGCTGGGGTGCTCGTCGCGACGAGACCGGCTGGCAGCAGCGCGATCCCGGTGAGCAGGGCCAGAGCCCGGGTACGTGCTGGGGTCATAGAGGTTCCTCCGGGGCGCGCGGTGATGAGTCGCGACAGCCTCACAGAGAGTGAGCGAGAACGGACCTGGGGGAAACCCTCAATCCTGGCCGCGGGTGGGATCGCGGGCGTCGGTCCAGCGGGCGAGCTCGGCGCGTGAACGGATGCCCAGCTTGCGGTAGATCGAGGTGAGGTGGCGCTCGACGGTCTTGACGCTCAGCCAGAGCGCTGCGGCGGTCTCGCGGTTGGTGGCCCCACCGCCGACGATGCGAGCGACTTCCGCCTCCTGTGACGTGAGCACCGCTGCCGCGGGCTCCGCGTCCTTGGTACGGCCCCCGGCGGCGCGCAACTCGGCCCGAGCCTGCGCGGACCACGGGCCGGCCCCGAGCCGTTCGAACTCGCTGAGCGCCTCGGCGAGGTCGGCCCGGGCGAGCTGGCGTTCGGCGGTCCGGCGCCGCCGGACGCCCAGCAACAGCAACGTGCGCGCCCACTCGAACGGAGCAGTGGCGGCGTCGCGGCGGCGGCGCACCTGCGCCGCGATCGGTTCCACCGAGGCGTCCTCGCAGACCGCCAAGCGTGCCCGGTCCAGGCCCGCGACGAGCGGTGGGCAGCCGGTGACGGTGACGACCGCCTCGAGCTCGCCGAGCAGCTCACGCGCCTCACCGGCGAGCCCGGCCCTGGCGAGCGCTTCGATGAGGTCCGCATGGTCCTGTGCGAAACCGGGGTGGCGGATCCCGAGGCTGTGGACCCGTGCGTGCGACGCCCGGAGGTGGCCGAGGGCAGCATCGACGTCACCGTTGGCCAGGGCGAGCTGGCCACGCGCGATCGCGATGGTGTGGCTCAGGGTATGGGTACCGGCCCGCTGGCTGATCGCGTTGGCTTCCTGCAGGTGCGTACGTGCTGCAGCGTCGCGGCCGGTGGCAGCTTCGAAGCGGGCACGAGCGACGAGGATCATGCCAAGCGCGTTCGCGCTGCCGATCCGGCGCGCCTGCGCTTCGGCCTCCGCGGCAAGGGCCTCCCCGGCGCCCCATGCGCCGATCCGGTACTCGACGTCGACGAGGAACGCGTTGACGAACGGGAGGACTGCCGGATCATCCTGCTCGGTCGCGGCGCTCTGGGCGCGTACCAGCAGGTCGCGTCCGTGCGTGTACGAGCCCTGCCAGGCCCGCAGGATGCCGATGTACGGCGTCACCCCGAGTCCCGCGGTCACAAGTCCGGCGAGCTCCTGCTCGAGCTCGTCGAGGATCGCGGCACCGGCCGGCTCGCCCTGGGCGAGCAGCGCCCACGCGAGACTGACGCGCGCCGCGTCGTACGGCGGGTCGCCTGGTGCCAACCGCTCGAGGACGGCACTGGCCGTCTCTGCGGCACGGAGCATCTCCCCGCAGTGGATCCAGCCGAGCAGTCCCTCGACCGCCAGCCGGGTGCTGCGGGTGGTGCAGTGAGGCGCCACGAGGTCCGCCTCGATCCCGGCCAGGACCGCCGCGGTGGCGACATTGCCCGCCCAGTTCAGGTGCTGCACCCGCAGCAGTTGAACGTCGGCGCGGTGCAGCGCAGACGACCCGGCGGCCGCCAGCGCCCGCTCGAAAAGACGCTCGGCCTCGGGGGAATTGGTGCGTACCGCCGCGGCTGCGGCTGCCAGCAGCGCGTCGGCATCCGGTGTGCCGACGGCCGCGCCGTCGGCGGAGCTCTGCGTGGTCGGATCGTGCCCCACGAGATAGATCGGCGCGCGACGATGTGCGTCGGAGCCGAGGTCAACGGTGCCATGCCTGTGATCGGCTTCGGGACCTTGCGTCACGGACCTCCCCCATCGGCGCCCCCACGTCCCCTGGAACCTACCGTTCCCCCGTGTCCCTGCTCGAATCGTCGCTAACTCGATGAGTTGACGACGATTCGAGCAGGGACACGGCGCAGGCGCTAGACGCCGATGGGGTGCCAGACGGTCTTGGTCTCCACCCAGGCGCGCAGCCGGCTCATGCCGGGGTCGGCGTTCCAGTCCTCCGACGCGGGCCGGCGCACCCGTTTCACGTTGTCGGCGGCCGCCTTCTCGAGCTCACGCGCCAGATCGGGGTCGTCGACGCCGCTGAGGTCGATGGCGTTCACGTCCAGGTGGGAGGCGAGCCACGGCCCGACCTCGGCGGCCGCGCCGGTCAGGATGTTCACGACGCCGCCCGGTACGTCCGAGGTGGCGAGCACCTCCGAGAGGGTGACGGCGGGCAGCGGCCGGGCGTACGACGACAGCACCACGGCGGTGTTGCCGGCGACGAGCACCGGAGCGAGCACTGACACCAGGCCGAGCAGCGCCGAGTCCTGCGGCGCGAGGACCGCGACGACCCCGGTCGGCTCGGGGGTGGAGAAGTTGAAGAACGGTCCGGCCACCGGGTTCGCCGACCCGAGCACCTGGGCGAGCTTGTCGGTCCAACCGGCGTACCAGACCCACCGGTCGATCGCCGCGTCGACGACCGCCTCGGCGCGACGGTTCTGCACGCCCTCGGCGGCGGCGACCTCGGCCACGAACTGCGCGCGGCGGCCCTCCATCACCTCCGCCACCCGGTACAGCACCTGCCCGCGGTTGTACGCCGTGGCGCCGGACCAGCCGCCGAACGCCTTGCGCGCCGCCGTGACCGCGTCGCGGGCGTCCTTGCGCGAGGCGTGCGCCGCGTTGGCGAGGAACCGGCCCTTGGTGTCGGTCACTTCGTACGACCGACCGCTCTCCGAGCGAGGGAACGCCCCGCCGATGAACAGCTTGTACGTCTTGCGCACTTCCAGCCGATCAGCCACGTCGACCCCTCACGCCACGTCCAGGTACGCGGCGAGCCCGTGCCGCCCGCCCTCCCGGCCGAAGCCGGACTCCTTGTAGCCGCCGAACGGGCTGGCCGGGTCGAAATGGTTGAACGTGTTCGCCCACACCACTCCGGCGCGCACCGCGTTCGCCATCCGCAGGATCCGCGACCCCTTCTCGGTCCAGACGCCGGCGGACAGGCCGTACGGGGTGTTGTTCGCCTTCGCGATCGCCTCGTCCGGCGTACGGAACGTCAGCACCGACAGCACCGGGCCGAAGATCTCGTCGCGGGCGATCCGGTGCGCCTGGCTGACGTCGGTGAACAGGGTCGGAGCGAACCAGTAGCCCCGGTCGGGGAGCTCGCACGGCGCGCTCCACCTCGTCGCGCCTTCCTCCTCCCCGATCCCGGTGAGGGTGCGGATCCGCTCGAGCTGCTCCGGGGAGTTGATCGCGCCGATGTCGGTGTTCTTGTCCATCGGGTCGCCCAGGCGCAGGGTGGTCAGGCGGCGCTTGAGCCGCTCGACGACCTCGTCGGCGACCGTCTCCTGCACCAGCAGCCGGGACCCGGCGCAGCACACGTGCCCCTGGTTGAAGAAGATTCCCCGCACGATGCCCTCGACCGCCTGGTCGATCGGGGCGTCGTCGAAGATCACGTTGGCGGCCTTGCCGCCGAGCTCGAGGGTGAGCCGCTTGCGGGTCCCCGCGACGGCACGGGCGATGGCCTTGCCGACCTCCGTGGACCCCGTGAAGGCCACCTTGTCCACATCGGCGTGCTCGACCAGCGCCTGCCCGGTCGCGCCGGCGCCGGTGACGATGTTGACGACGCCGGGTGGCAGGTCGGCCTGCTCGCACACCTCGGCGAACAGCAGCGCCGTGAGCGGCGTCGTCTCGGCGGGCTTGAGCACCACGGTGTTCCCGGCTGCCAGCGCAGGGGCGATCTTCCACGCGAGCATCAGCAGCGGGAAGTTCCACGGGATCACCTGCGCCGCGACGCCGAGCGGCTTGGGATCGGAGCCGAAGCCGGCGTACGACAGCTTGTCGGCCCAGCCGGCGTGGTAGAAGAAGTGCGCGGCGGCCAAGGGGATGTCGACGTCGCGCGACTCCTTGATGGGCTTGCCGTTGTCGAGCGTCTCGAGCACGGCGAACTCTCGTGCCCGCTCCTGCAGGATGCGCGCGATGCGGAACAGGTACTTGCCGCGGTCGCGGCCCGACGTCTTCGACCAGACCCGGTTGTAGGCGTGCCGGGCGGCCTTCACCGCACGGTCGACGTCGCCACCGCTCGCCTCCGCGACCTCGGCGAGCACTTCCTCGGTCGCGGGGTTGACCGTCTTGAACCGGCGGCCGGTGCCGTCGACGAACGCGCCGTCGATGTAGAGGCCGTACGACGAGGCGATGTCGACGACGGCGCGGGACTCCGGCGCGGGCGCGTACTCGAAGGGGGTCGGTTGCATCGCGCTCCTAGTCGACGGTCACGTAGTCGGCGCCCGAGTAGTGACCGGACGCGAGTTTCTGGCGTTGCAGCAGGAGATCGTTGAGCAGGCTCGACGCCCCTATCCGGAACAGGTCGGGCGTGAGCCACTCGATGCCGACGGTCTCGTTGACGAGGACGAGGTAGCGCAAGGCGTCCTTGGTGGTACGGATGCCCCCGGCCGGCTTGACGCCGACCAGGGTCCCTGTCGCGTCGCGCCAGTCGCGTACCGCCTCCAGCATGACCAGCGTGACGGGCAGCGTCGCGGCGGGCGCGATCTTGCCGGTGGAGGTCTTGATGAAATCCGCGCCGGCCATCATCGCCAGCCACGAGGCCCGCCGCACGTTGTCGTACGTCGCCAGTTCCCCGGTCTCCAGGATCACCTTCAGGTGCGCCTCGCCGCAGGCGTCCTTGACCGCGGCGATCTCCTCGTACACCTGCAGGTAGCGCCCGGACAGGAAGGCGCCACGGTCGATCACCATGTCGATCTCGTCGGCGCCGGCGGCGACCGCGTGCCGGGTGTCGGCGAGCTTGACCTCCAGCGACGCGCGACCCGACGGGAACGCGGTCGCGACCGCTGCGATGTGCAGGCCTGAGTCACCGAGGTAGTCGCGGGCCAGGCCCACGAGGTCGCCGTACACGCAGACGGCGGCGACCGACGGGGTGCTGGGGTCGGTGGGATCGGGACGTACCGCCTTGGCGCACAGTGAGCGCACCTTGCCCGGCGTGTCCGCGCCTTCCAGTGTCGTGAGGTCGATCATGCGGATCGCGAGGTCGATCGCGTACGCCTTCGCGGTCGTCTTGATCGAGCGGGTCGCGAGGTTCGCCGCGCGTCCTTCGGCGCCGACCTGGTCGACGCCCGGCAGACCGTGCAGGAACCGGCGCAGCGCAGCATCCGAGGTCGCGGCGTCGGCGAGCGGCGTCGGTACGGTCAGCGTCACTCCTCGATCCTACGTACGCCGCCCGGGGGAATGGCCTGGTGACGGCATCCGGGTCAGACCTGCACGACACGCAGCGCGTCGTGCACGGCGGCGATCCGCTCGAAGTCGGCGTCCTGCGTCACGACCGACAGCCCGAGGTCGATCGCGGTCGCGGCGACGAGCGAGTCGCTCAGCCGGACGGTGCGCTGGATGCCCGCGTTGCGACAGTCGAGTCACTTTGGGCCTGGTGCGCGCCGGTCGGCGCGTGAAAGACCGGGCGAGCACTCGGTGGTCGAGCGTAGTCGAGACCACGCTGGTGATCATGGTCTCGACTACGCTCGACCAACGGATGGTTGCGCCCGCGCTCACCGCGTCCACGGCGCCGCCCAGCGTCTCCTGCGTTCGGGGATGCCCTGTCCCGCTCGGCTCCTCGAGAACACGCCGCGCCGCTCGATCGCTGCCCGGATCACCGCTCTTCGAGCGTCTGGCCGGCGAGCCGGTCCAGGTCGTGCCGCAACTCGCGGTCCGCAGCGCGGGTCTGCAGCTGGTCGTGCAACTGGGCGCCGGAGAGCCACCGGCTGCGCTGGTGGTGCGCAACGATGTCGGCGACCGGCTCCCCGTGGACGTTGAGGACGACGCGCTCACCGGCGCGGACTGCGTCGATCACGAAGCTTGTGCGGTTACGCAACGCTCGCACCCCGACCTCCAGGTGCGACACCGCAGCACCGGTAACGGTGATCAGGTCCACGTGCTGATCCAGGTCACCTCACCACGGCGTTCCCGAGGTGCACGGGTCATCAGGCCGGTGTTCAGCTCCTCGAGCGCGAACAGCCAGATGTTGTCCGGCGCGTTCGGCAGGCCGGTCCCGTACGCGTTCTCCTGCGCCAGCCAGTCCGCGTCGAAGTCGAAGCCGAAGACGATGCCCGGCTCGGCCGCCCAGTCGAAGGTGACCGTCACGCGTGGCGGCGCTTCTTCGACCTGCACCTCGCGGAGCGTGAATGCCCGGTGGATCGAGGGTCCCGCGTCGACCCAGCGATCGGCGCGGTCGTCGAAGCGTTCGCCGTGCCGGGTCAGCTGGGAGCGGATCTCGGCGGCGAGCTGGCCTGCCGTGAGTTGTCGGTCGGGCTCGTCGGCCGCGACCGCCGGCGGGTCGAACCGCAGCCCGAGACCGCCGAGGTCGATCCGCTGGACGTGCGTGCCGTCGATCCGCCAGAGCGCGTCCCGCTGCCGGCTGCGCTGGAACCCGGCGACGTACAGTTGCCCGCCCGCGGCGGCGATCCGGTCCACCTGCCCGCGCACCTGCGCGGTCGGATGCGGCTGCAGCGCGCCCGTCCGCACGTCAAGACAGGCGAGCCGTCCCGACGGGTCTCGTCGAAGGTCCGGATCCGGACCGTCCTCGAACCGCCCGATCCATATCGTTTCCGAGCCGTCGTACGCGAGAACCCGTTCGATCCCGATCTCCCCGACCTGTGTCACCCCGCCGTCGGTGCTCGCGCGGTACACCCGGCTGCGATTGAGGATCCCGATGTTGCTCACCAGGATGCCGTCCGCGAGGTCGCGGTTGTGCACCACGATCACGCCGTCCCCTGCCGGGAACAGGTGGGTCACCTCACCGCCGGCGAAGTCGTACGACCACTGCTCTTGCAGCGAGTCCGCCGCGAGACGCACCAATCGCTCGGAGGTCCGGTCGACCAGCCAGAGGTGGCGCTCGGTCGCAGCACCGACGCGCACGTAGCCGCTCCAGCTGCGTTCGCGCCGCGAACCGTCGGAGGCGTCCAGCCGCGTCAGGACCCGGTCCGGCCGGTCGGACAGCCCGTAGATCGCCTCCTGGTTGGCGCAGAACCAGCCCGTGCCCTCCGAGCAGGCATCTGCCACCAGGCCGGACCGTGGGTCGATCCGCCGCAGTGCCCCGTGACAGGCGAGCCAGAGCGCAGATCCCGTCGCGAGCAGACCCGACGGTGCGAGCGGCACGGTCGGCCACCGGGCCAGGTCCGGTGTCGGCTCCGGCCCGAGGTCAGCGGCCACGGTCGCGTGCCCGGTCCGCAGGTCGACCGCGACGAGCGAGCGGCAACCGTGGTCGTGCAACCACAGGCGCCCGAACGCGGCGAGCATTCCGGTCACGTCGAACCCGCGGTGCATCGTGCCGTCGTCGGTCACCTGGCGAGGTTACGACCGCACGCCCTCGTTGGTGATCGGTCCATGACAGCGGCGGGCGACCCGGTTAGCGTACGAGCGCGCTCGCGCCTGCTGGCTGGACCACCACCGGCGCGCGACGCCCGTCGTGAGAGGCCTGACGTGGCTGACGTACGACCCGACCGCATGCACCTGCCGGACGAGCGGCTCACCGCGCTGCTGCTCGCGTACGTCTCCGGCCGCCTGTCCATGCCCGAGACACCGCTGGACCACCCCGGGCGCAAGGCCGAGCTCGACGAGGCGCTCGCCGGTCTGATCACGGCCGACGGCCGGGATCCTGCGCAGGTGCTGGCGCTGTACGACGAGCGGCTTTCACGCGCCGTGCTGTCGGCGGACAGCCCGCGGTTCTTCGCCTTCATCCCGGCGGCGCCGAGCAAGGCGGCGCTGCTGTTCGACATGGTGGTGTCGGCGGCATCGCTGCAGGGGATCTCGTGGTTGGAGGCGGCCGGCGCGGTCGCCGCCGAGAATCAGGTGTTGCGCTGGCTGGCCGATGCCGCCGGACTGCCGCTCACCGCGGGCGGCACGTTCGTGTCGGGCGGATCGGCGGCGAACCTGTCGGCGCTCGCCGTCGCGCGCGACGAAGGCCGCCGTCGGCTCGGGGACGCCGGGGCGCGGGTACGGGTCGCGGTGAGCGACCAGGCACACTCCTCGATCCACAATGCGTTGCATCTGCTCGACATGGGGGCCCTGGTCGTCGCGACGACGGACCACCGGCTCAGCGGCGCGGCGTTGCGCGCCGCGCTCGACTCCGATCGCGAGCCGGCGACCGTCGTGGCGGTCGTCGCGACGGCCGGTACCACGAACGCCGGCATCGTCGACGACCTGCGCGGGGTGGCCGAGGTGGCGCAGCAGCACCAGCTGTGGTTCCACGTCGATGGTGCGTACGGCGGCGCGGGGCTGCTCGCTCCCTCCGTACGACCGCTCTTCGACGGGATCGAGCAGGCGGACTCGTTCGTGGTCGACCCGCACAAGTGGCTGTTCGCGCCGTTCGACTGCGCCGCCCTGCTCTACCGCGACCCGCAGCTGGCGCGGCGGGTACACACCCAGGACGCGTCCTATCTCGACGTGATCCACGAGCAGCCCGAGGAGTGGAACCCCACCGACTACGCCTATCACCTGACCCGCCGCGCCCGTGGGCTGCCGTTGTGGTTCAGCCTGGTGGTGAACGGGACCGACGCGTACCGCGACGCGGTCGAGGCGACGCTCGCACTGACCCGCGAGGTAGCCCGCGAGATCGACCTGGCGGACCAGCTGACGCTGTTGCGCGAACCGACCCTCGGCGTCGTGCTGTTCCGGCGCGAGGGGTGGGACGCGGCGGACTACGACCGGTGGTCGGGCGAGCTGCTGGCAGAGCAGACCGCGTTCGTCACCTCGACGACCTGGGAGGGCGAGACAGTGGGGCGCCTGGTGTTCCTGCACCCGGGCACCACGCTCGAGATGGTCCGCGAGGTCCTCGCCGCCACCGCCTGAACGCCGGCTCGACTCCGCGCCGGACGTGCCGCGGAGAATACGTCGTTTCCGGCGCCGATGTCGTGCCGGGAAACGACGATTTCTCCGCGGCGCCGCTCAGGGGAGCCCGAGCGCTTCGGCGAGGTCGGTCTTGAGCTGCGCCAAGCGCGCCGCCGCGACCGTCCGCGCTGCATCGACGTCGCCTGCGACCGGGACGACGACCTCCAGGTAGCACTTGAGCTTGGGTTCGGTGCCGCTCGGCCGCACGATCACCCGCGCGTCCTGCGCCAGCCGCAGCCGTACGCCGTCGGTGGGCGGCAGCGCGGCCGAGCCGCGCTCGAGGTCCTCGAACGACTCCACCGCGAGCCCGGCCAGCGAGGTCGGTGGAGTGCCGCGCAACGTCGCCATGGCCGCCGAGATGACGCCCAGGTCGGTGACCCGTACCGAGAGCTGGTCGGTCGCGTGCAGCCCGAACTCGCGCGCGAGGTCGTCCAGGACGTCGTGGACGGTACGGCTTTCGGCGCGCAGCGCGGCGACCAGCTCGACGAGCAGCAACGCCGCGCTGATCCCGTCCTTGTCCCCGACGTGGGCCGGGTCGACGCAGTAGCCGAGCGCCTCCTCATACCCGAAGGTGAGGTCCGGGATGCGCCCGATCCACTTGAAACCGGTGAGCGTCTCCTCGTGGCGTACGCCGTAGCCGGCCGCCATCCGCGACAGCAGCGACGACGACACGATCGAGTTGGCGTAGCAGCCGGTGAGCCGCCGCCCGGAACGCAGCGCGCGCTGGTGGATCCACCACCCCAGCAGCGCTCCGACCTCGTCGCCGCGCAGCATCCGGTAGCCGCCGCCGTCGCGCAGCGGTACGGCCGCTGCACACCGGTCGGCGTCCGGGTCGTTGGCGACGATCACGTCGGCGCCGCGCGCGGTGCCCAGCTCGAGGGCGAGATCCATCGCCCCGGGCTCCTCGGGGTTGGGAAAGGCGACCGTCGGGAACTGCGGGTCGGGGGAGAACTGCGCTGCCACGACCGCGGGCGCGGGATAACCGGCGCGTGCCAGCACCTGCAGCACCGTGTCGCCACCGACGCCGTGCATCGGCGTGTACGCGACCCGCACCTCACGCGGGGAGTCCGGCAGGGCGAGCGCCGCGCACGCGTCCAGGTACGCGGAGCGCACCTCGTCACCGAGGACCTGCCAGGAATCGCTGCGCGGCAGGCCCGCGACCGAGGTGACCGCGTCGATGCGCGCGCTGATCTGGGAGTCGGTCGGTGGCACGATCTGCGTACCGTCGCCGAGGTACACCTTGTAGCCGTTGTCCTGCGGGGGGTTGTGGCTCGCGGTCACCATGACGCCCGCGATACATCCGAGGTGCCGGATCGCGAACGCCAGGACGGGCGTCGGCAGTGGCCCGGGCAGCACGAGCGCGTGGATCCCGGCGCCTTCGAGCACCTCGGCGGTGTCGCGGGCGAACGCGTCGGACTTGTGGCGCGCGTCGTACCCGACGACGACCCGGCCGGTGCCGCGCTCGTCGGCCAGCCAGGCCGCCAGGCCTGCCGCGGCACGGGAGACGACCGCCCGGTTCATCCGGTTCGGCCCGGGGCCGAGCGCCCCGCGCAGCCCCGCGGTCCCGAACTCCAGCGTGCCGTCGAAGCAGTCGGCGAGCTCGGCGGCCGCGATCTCGTCACCGCTGCCGGCTGCGTCGAGCAGCGCGTCGAGGTGTGCCCGGGTGTCCGGGTCGGGGTCGTCGGCCTCCCACGCGCGTGCCCGGTCGATCAGCTCGCTCACGGCGTCTCCGGTTCGCTCGCTGCGGGGCTCGCCGCAGTCGGTGTTGGGTGGTGCGTTACTCGGGGGCGGCTCGCTCCTCGCTCGCTCACGGCGTCTCCGGTTCGCTCGCTGCGGGGCTCGCCGCCGTCGGTGTTGGGTGGTGCGTTAGCTCGGGGGCGGCTCGCTCCTCGCTCGCTCACGGCGTCTCCGGTTCGCTCGCTGCGGGGCTCGCCCGCCGTCGGTGTTGGGTGGTGCGTTACTCGGGGGCGGCTCGCTCCTCGCTCGCTCACAGGCCCTCCAGCACCTCGCGCAGCAGCCCGCCGACCCGGGCGGCCGCTGCGTTCCCGGCGGCGAGCACCTCCTCGTGGTCGAGCGGTTCACCGCTGATGCCCGCCGCCGCGTTAGTCACGAGCGAGAGGCCCAGCACCTCCATGCCCGCCTCGCGGGCCGCGATCGCCTCGAGCGCCGTGGACATGCCGACGAGCTGCGCGCCCAGCACACCCGCCATCCGTACCTCCGCCGGCGTCTCGTACTGCGGGCCGGGGAACTGTGCGTACACCCCCTCGGGCAGCGCCGGGTCGATCGTGCGGCACAGCGCGCGCAGCCGTCGCGAGTACAGGTCGGTCAGGTCGACGAACGTGGCGCCGCGCAACGGCGAAGCCGCAGTGAGGTTGAGGTGGTCGCTGATGAGTACGGCGGTCCCAGGCGGCCAGGCGGGGTCGAGGCCGCCGCAGCCGTTGGTCAGCACCACCACCCGGCATCCGGCGGCCGCAGCGGTGCGGATCCCGTGCACGACCGGTTCCACCCCGCGGCCCTCGTACAGGTGGTTGCGCCCGAGGAAGACGAGCGCGGCGGTGTCACCCGCACGGACGCTGCGCACCTTGCCGGCGTGGCCCTCGACGGCAGGGGGCGGGAAGCCGGGCAGGTCGGTCACCGAGACCTCGGCGACCGTCTCGCCGAGCCGGTCCGCCGCGGGCACCCACCCGGAGCCGAGCACCACAGCGACGTCGTGACGGGCCGTACCCGTCCGCGCGGCGAGCTGCTGTGCCGCGGCCCGCGCGGTTCCGGTCGGGTCGGCGCGCAGGTCCGAGGGGGTCTCCACGGGGGCGACCGTAGCGGGGTGCGGGCCCACGGTCACGACGTCACTGCGCTGAGGGTCGAGAACCAGCGGTTTCCGGGTGGGTTTCCCGCCCTCGGGGCAGTGACGTCGGCAAGGCCCATGGAGAGGCGAGGTCAGGAGCAGGGTCGGTGGCGCAGGCCCGCGACGTACTCGTCGGGAGCGCCGGCCGCCGCCGCGGCGTCGGCGATCAGCCCGAGGTAGCGGGCGCTGGGCAACCCGCCCTCGTAGGCGTCGAGGACGTAGAGCCAGGTCGGGACGGGACCGTCGAGGGTCTGCACCACCAGGCGGATCTTGCGGTACAGGTGCAGCTCGTTGCCCTCCCAGCTGTCGAGGCGATGCTCGTCGGCGTCGGTGAGGTCGTACAGCATGACGAACACCTGCTCGCCCGGGTCCTCGACGACGGTGGCGAGGGCACCGTCCCACCCCAGGTCCTCGCCGCCGAAGGTCAGGCGCCACCCGACGAGCCAGCCGCTGCCGGCGGTCGGGGAGTTCGGTGCGCGCAGCAGCATGCGGGCCGGGTCCAGGTTGCTGGCGTACGCCGCGTACATCGCCACGAGCCGCAGGGTAGTGGCGCCGCTCATCTGGCGTGCTCGCCACAATGGAGCCCATGACCCGTGTCGTGATCGTCGGTGGCGGGCCCGGTGGCTACGAGGCGGCGCTCGTGGCCGCGCAGCTGGGTGCCGAGGTGACCGTCGTCGACCGCGACGGGCTGGGCGGCTCCGCCGTACTCACCGACTGCGTGCCCAGCAAGACCCTGATCGCGACCGCCGAGGCGATGACGGCGGCCGCCGAGAGCGGTGGCCTCGGGGTCCGCATCGCGGGCGACACCCCGACCGCCGGGCTGGTCACGGTGGACCTCGGCGTCGTGAACCAACGCGTCAAGCGCCTCGCCGCCGCGCAGTCCACCGACATCGCGGCCCGGCTGGAGCGTGAAGGGGTACGGGTCGTACGCGGCGCCGGATCGCTCGAATCGTCGAGCGTCGTGGTCGCCGAGTCGCCGGACGGGACGCGTACCCGCTTCGACGCCGACGTGGTGCTGATCGCCACCGGCGCCCGCCCGCGGGTGGTCCCCGGGGCGGAGCCCGACGGGGAACGGATCCTGTCCTGGGAGCAGGTCTACGACCTACCTGCGTTGCCCGAGCGGCTCGTCGTCGTCGGGTCCGGCGTGACGGGTGCCGAGTTCGCGTCGGGCTACAACGCGCTGGGGTCGGACGTCGTGCTCGTCTCCTCGCGCGACCGGGTCCTGCCCGGTGAGGACGCCGACGCGGCGGCCGTACTCGAAGCGGTCTTCCGGCGCCGGGGCATGACCGTCCTCGACCGGTCCCGCGCAGCTGCGGTGCGGCGTACCGGCGACGGCGTCGTCGTGGAGCTGGTCGACGGCCGGCGGGTGGAGGGCTCGCACGCGCTCATGGCGGTCGGCTCCCTGCCCAACACCGAAGGGCTCGGCCTCGACGCGGCGGGGGTACGCCGGCACGACTCGGGGCACATCGAGGTCGACCGGGTCTCGCGCACGTCCGCCCGCGGGGTGTACGCCGCCGGCGACGTCACCGGCGTGCTGATGCTCGCGTCCGTGGCGGCGATGCAGGGCCGCATCGCGATGTGGCACGCGATGGGCGACACGGTCCACCCGCTCGACCTGAAGAGCGTGTCGAGCAACGTGTTCACCGACCCGGAGATCGCGACCGTCGGCTACACCGAGCTCGACGCCACCGAAGGCCGCATCGACGCCCGGATCGTCAAGCTGCCGCTCGCCACCAACGCGCGCGCCAAGATGATGGACCTGCACGACGGGTTCGTGAAGCTGGTCTGCCGGCCCGGCACGGGCATCGTGGTCGGCGGGGTCGTCGTCGCCCCCAAGGCGTCCGAGCTGGTCTTCGCGGTGTCGGTCGCCGTCGACCACCGGCTGACGGTCGACCAGCTCGCCGAGACGTTCACCGTCTACCCGTCGATGACCGGGTCCATCGCCGAGGCCGCGCGCCAGCTGCACCTGCGTACGTGAGACTCGGCGGGCGTACGGGCGGTATCGGCCGCGCTCACCGGCCGATCGAGGGTGGTTGCTGGGGTGGCGCGCGTATGTGGGGTATGGGCGGCGCTCACCCGCCGATCGATGGTCGTTTTTGGGTTGGCGGGCGTACGTGGGGTATGGGCGGCGCTCACCCGCCGATCGATGGTCGTTTCTGGGTTGGCGGGCGTACGTGGGGTATGGGCCGCGCTCACCCGCCGACGCGCGCCGAACCGCCGCGCACCTTCAGCGGTCCGGTGTCCACCGCCTCGAACGCACGCGCCGGGATCCGCTTCAGCTCGCTGACGAGCCGGCCGCTCCACCGGGCGTCGGAGGTCCCCTGGAAGAACCATGGGCTGCCGTTGTCGGCGAGCACCAGCCCGTACCGCCGCATCGCCTTCAGGACCACGCGCGCGTCACGGGAGTAGCCCTTGGCATCGAAGGACTTCTTGAGCCGGAACCGGGCGCCCATCGGGGGGTACGCGCGGTCGCTCACCGAACCGGCCTGATGGCGTGCCGGCCACACGAACCGCTTGTCCGTGACGTTGGTGGTGAACCGGATCGCGTGGTCGACCCGGCCGCGCGCGACTTCGTCGTACCGGAGCAGGCCGGGCAGGATGGGCAGCCCGGCCGCGTCCGCCGAGGTCCATCCCTTGGGCCGCAGCCGGTTCGAGTGCAACGACCAGACCGCCCCGGAACCAGCGGTCCAACGGCCGTCGACGAACCGGGTGTCGAACGTCTCGTACAGGGTGCAGTCGGCCGCATCGACGACGATCGCGTGACGGTCGCCGCCCGCGTCCCGGCCACCCTCGATGGCGGTGCTGCGGGAGAGCGGGTAGCCGACGCTGTCGCTCTCGTCCGGGTAGTAGAAGCGGACCCGCACCTTGGGTGCGCCGTCGACGACCGTGACGGGGATGCCGTACGGCACCGACTGCTCGCCGTATGCGGGACCGAAGTCGGGGTGCAGGCGCCGCGCTCCCGCGTCCATGTGCGCCAACCACTGGGCGGAGCGCTTGTGGACGGGCAGCCGGCGTATGTCGGCGTGCCAGTAGTTGTCGGCAGGGAAGACGGTGCAGCGGGTGCCGGGCAGCCGGGCCGGCCCGGGACGGGACTGGTGGTGCGCCGCGGCGGCGCTCTCCGCTGGCGTCGCTGCGTACGTACCGGGTCCCGGCTGCAGGGGCAGCACGGCCAGCGCGAGGACGGGGACCAGGGCCACGGCGCCGAGCGCGGGCATCGTCCTCATCGTCCCCCCATCGGCAGCCGGACGAGCGGGCTGGAGCACGACGCGCCGTGAGGTCGGCCTCAGTCGGCGATCTCGCACAGCACGGTGCCGGTGGGGACCGTCGTGCCGACCTCGGTCGCCAGCCCGCTCACCGTGCCGTCCTTGTGGGCGGTCAGCGGCTGCTCCATCTTCATCGCCTCGAGCACCACCAGCAGGTCGCCTGCCTGCACGTGCTGGCCGTTCTCGACGGCGACCTTGATGACGGTCCCCTGCATCGGCGCGACGACGGCGTCGCCGGAGGCCTGTGCCGTCGACCGGCGGGCGGCGCGGGACCGGCTCGCGGTGGGCGCCGGCCCTGCGGCCGACCCGAGTCCGGCGGGCAGCACGACCTCGAGCCGCTTGCCGTCCACCTCGACGGTGACGGCGCGTCGCGGCTCGGCCTCGGGTGCGGTGGCCGTAGCCGTGTAGGGCGGGATCGTGTTGTCGAACTCCGTCTCGATCCAGCGGGTGTGCACCCGGAACGGCTCGTCCGGGTCGGCGGGAGCGAACGCGGGGTCGCGTACGACGACCCGGTCGAACGTGAGAGCGGTGGCGATGCCGTCCACGACGAACTCGTCGAGGGCACGCCGGGCCCGGGCCAGCGCCTCGGTGCGGTCCTTGCCGGTGACGATCAGCTTGGCCAGCAGCGAGTCGAAGTTGCCGCCGATCACGTCGCCGGTGGTGAACCCGGCATCCAGGCGCACCCCGGGACCGCTCGGCGGTGACCACACCTCGAGCACCCCCGGTGCCGGCAGGAACGAGCGGCCCGGGTCCTCGCCGTTGATCCGGAACTCGAACGAGTGCCCGCGGGCGGGCGGGTCGTCGTACCCGAGCGGCTCGCCCGCCGCGATCCGGAACTGCTCGCGCACCAGGTCGATCCCGGTGACCTCCTCGCTGACCGGGTGCTCGACCTGGAGCCGGGTGTTGACCTCGAGGAACGAGATGGTGCCGTCCTGGCCCACCAGGAACTCGCACGTGCCCGCGCTGTGGTAGCCGGCCTCGCGGATGATCGCCTTGGAGGCGCGGTAGAGCTCGGCGACCTGCGCCTCGCTCAGGAACGGCGCGGGCGCCTCCTCCACGAGCTTCTGGTTGCGCCGCTGCAGCGAGCAGTCGCGGGTCGAGATCACGACGACGTCGCCGTGCTGGTCGGCCAGCACCTGGGTCTCCACGTGCCGCGGCTTGTCCAGGAACCGCTCGACGAAGCACTCGCCGCGCCCGAACGCGGCGACCGCCTCGCGGACCGCCGAGTCGTACAGCTCGGGGATCTCCTCGAGGGTCCGGGCCACCTTCAACCCGCGCCCCCCGCCGCCGAAGGCGGCCTTGATGGCGACCGGCAGGCCGTGCTCCCGGGTGAAGGCGACAACCTGCTCGGCGTCGTCGACCGGGTCGGCCGTGCCCGGCACGAGCGGGGCGCCGGCGCGCATCGCGATGTGCCGTGCGGAGACCTTGTCACCGAGCGCGCTGATCGCCGCCGGTGGTGGCCCGATCCAGGTCAGCCCCGCGTCGATGACCGCTTGTGCGAACTGGGCGTTCTCCGACAGGAAGCCGTACCCGGGATGTACGGCGTCGGCGCCCGCACGAGCGGCCGCATCGATCAGCTTGGCGATGTCGAGGTAGGTCTCCGCAGCGGTGGCGCCGCCGAGGGCGTACGCCTCGTCGGCCGCCCGTACGTGCTGGGCGTCGCGGTCCGGGTCGGCGTACACCGCGATCGACCGCAGTCCTGCGTCACGGCAGGCGCGTGCCACCCGTACGGCGATCTCGCCCCGGTTCGCGATCAGGACCGCCTTCAGGGGTCGAGCACCGGTCGTACGCCCCTCTGCCATCTGCGTCTCCTGCCGCCCGTGCTCCTACCCAGGGCGGGTGGACCCGCCGCGCTGCCGATCGTGAGTCTGCCGGAAGGCGGCACCTCGCCACGGTGCAGGGTCGGCGACCCGATCACCTGCGGGCGCGGGACGCGCGCGGCGGATCGGACGCGCGGTGCCGCCGCGTCCGGCGCGTGTCCCGGCGTATCGGCCGTTCGGGTGTACAGAGCAGCTGAAAGGACGACCGATGTCCCGATTGGCCTCCGGCCCGGTGCACGCTCCGTCACCTAAACTGCTGAGCGCTCCCCGAGTGGCCCAATGTCACCGGGACTCGGTCAGGACGGCTCTGGGTGACCGGGGTGCGGTCGGCTGGCGGTGCCAGCTGGTGGTTCCTCCCCTGGGGTCGGTGGACTCCAGGAAGAAGGAATCGCTCGTGAGGCGAACAGCCCTCAGGAACACCGTCGCAGCGGTAGGTGCCGCGGTGCTCGCGCTGGGAACAGCGCTGAGCATCGCCGTCGCGCCGGCGCAGGCGAAGTCGGAAGGAGACGGCGCGAAGTTCGTCACCATCATCTGGAAGATGGACAAGTATCCGGCGCAGAACACGATCTGGCCGCAGACGATCGTCGACCACGTGGCCACAACGACCCCGCAGCTCGGCGCGTTCGACAAATACCTCTCCGACACCTGCGTCGGTTACCAGGTCGACGTGTACCGGTACACCAAGCCGGCGGAGCGGGAGCAGGTCGACCATCTGATCGCTACCGGGAAGCTGTACGGCCCCAACAAGCCTGCGGAGCCGCTGATCCCGGGTGGCGCCGGAACCGCCTGGAAGCTGTACCAGAACGACGACTGCCGGACCGTCGTGACACCGGTCGCGCCGACCATCGTGCAGTCCGAGGAGTGCGAGGTCGAGGGCTGGCTCACCATCCCCGACACCAAGGGCATCACCTACTACCTGGACGGCAGGAAGGTGCAGGGCAAGATCGAGGGCCCGGTGTCCGGCGTCGTGACCGCCAAGGCCGACAAGGGCTACCGCCTGACCGACGACGACTGGTCGGTGACGGTCGAGGTGCGGGCTGCCAAGAAGTGCCCGACGACCTCTCCGACGGCGCCTCCCACGACCTCTCCGACGGCGCCTCCCACGACGCCGCCGACGACACCTCCCACGACGCCGCCGACGACACCTCCCACGTCCCCGACGGGCGGCGGCTCGACGCCTCCGTCGACCCCGCCGGCTACCCCGACGAGCCCGTCGACCACGCCGGGCACGCCGACGAGCCCGTCGACGACGGCGCCGCCCACCACGCCGACCGGCGGCGGCTCCACCCCGCCGAGCCAGCCGCCGACGGGTGGCAGCTCGACCCCGCCGGTGCTCCCCCACACCGGTGGCGACAGCGGTCCGCTCGTGCTGGGCGGGCTGCTCGCGCTCGCTGCGGGAGCCGCTGCGCTGCTGATCGCGCGGCGCCCCCGCGGACTGCACCGCCAGTAGTCGGCGCACCCCGCCGCTGACCCGCGGCGGGTGACGCCCCTCGGCCGCCTCCCGAGCTCGACGGGAGGCGGCCGAGGCGTACCCGCGCCCGTGCCGGTCTTGCGCGCAGCGCGCATCGCGGTCTGACATCACGCACGGTCACGTCAGCGGCCGACTGATGTGACGATGCGTGACCGCGTCTGCCGCAGGCGAGCTCGGATCAGCCGATCACCCGAGCCCGACCGGGCGATCCGTGGCATTCCGGATGCGGAGAGTGATCTATGGTTACCCGTGATCGAGTGACGAACTGATCGCTCACGCGCACGTCAGCCCGGCGGCCGTACCGCCCGGCGATACGGGGGTTCCTCCAGTCCCTCACCGGACGCGCGCGCCCCGGGCAGGGAGAGGACGAGGATGAAGAAGGCGACTGCAGCGTTCGTGGCGCTGCTGCTGGCGGTGGCCGGGGCGGTGGCGATCGCAGCTCCGGCGCAGGCCGCGGTGAACGGAACGCTCACCGGCTGGACGGGCGGGTACAACGTCCAGGTGAAGGTCAACGGCAGCACGAAGAGTGAGCTCGCCACGCTGATGAACTTGAGGACCGACGGAGGACAGGACCTCAGCGTCTACTGCATCCAGATCAACGTCAGCACGGGCTCCGGTGTCAAGTACAGCGAGGGCGACTTCGAGTCCTCGGTGCAGAACCCGGCGAAGGTGCTGTGGGTGCTCGAGCACGGGTACCCGAGCACGAGCCTGAGCGCCCTTGGCGCCGCCGCTGGGGTACCGGACCTCTCCGAGAACGACGCCATCGCCGGCACCCAGGTGGCCATCTGGCACTTCTCGGACGGTGCCGCGTGGGCCGACAACGGTCACGCCGACGCCAAGCAGGTGTACGACTACCTGACCGGGCCGGCCAACACCGGTTCCGACCCGGCCGTGCCCGCGTCCCTGGCCATCAACCCCGGCAGCATCAGCGGCTATGCCGGCGACCGCGTCGGTCCATTCACCATCACGATGAGCGGGACGGCGGACGCCACCGTCTCGGCCACCAACGGCGCCAAGGTGACGGATGGCAGCGGCAACGTCATCACCAAGGCCGGCAACGGCGACAAGGTGTACCTCACCCTCGCGTCCGCCGGGAGCTCCAGCCTCACCGCGACCGCGACGTCGACCATCGAGACCGGTCGAGTGTTCCTGTCGAAGGGCAAGCAGAGCCTGATCCTGGCCGACTCCACCTCCGCCGACACCAGCGCGACGGCAACGGCAACGTGGGAGAAGATCACGACGATCGAGAAGATCGCCGCCCCGACGTTCGTCGACGGCAGTTGCGACGTGGCGAACGACTACGCGACCCCGCAGGTACAGGGCATCGAGTGGCAGGTCAGCGGTGAGGTCGGGTGGGGCAAGACCATCACGGTGAAGGCGGTCGCCAAGCCCGGCTACGCGATCGCGACGTACGCGCGCACGACGTGGAAGCACACCTACCCGGCTGAGCCGGACTGCCGGACGGTGGTGACGCCGGTCGCCCCGCAGGTCGCCTGGGAGCAGTGCGCGGCGCCGGGTGAGCCGGGCGGGATCATCATCACCCCGGCGACCACGAAGGGCATCACGTACCGCGTCGAGGGCCGGACCGTGACGGCGACAGCCAAGGACGGGTACAAGCTCGCCCCGGCCGCCGGCTGGAACCTGGACGAGGACGGCACGGCGACCTACGAGGTCACCGCGCAGAACCCCGACGACTGCATCGTGACGATCGAGCCGGTCGAGCCGGCGGTGGCGCAGTCCGAGATCTGCGACGTGCAGGGCAGTTACACGATCCCGCCCACCGCCGGTGTCGCCTACCTGCTGGACGGCGAGGCGATCCAGGCCGGCACGTACGCCGGTCCGGTGTCGGGGACCCTGACCGCTGTCGCACAGGCCGGTTACCGGTTGACCGACCCGCAGTGGTCGTTCGACCTGCAGGTCGCTGCGGCGGACGTCTGCGCCGTACCGGTCGCTCCCGAGGTGTCATGGGAGCAGTGCGCGGCGCCGGGTGAGCCGGGCGGGATCGTGATCACCCCGGCCACCACCACGGGCGTCACGTACCGGGTCGAGGGCCGGACCGTCATCGCCAGTGCCGCGGACGGCTTCGCGCTGGTCGGGGCCGAGGGCTGGAGCCTGAACGAGGACGGCACGGCGACCTACGAGGTCACCGCGCAGAATCCCGACGACTGCATCGTGACGGTCGAGCCGGTCGAGCCGACGGTGGTGCAGTCCGAGATCTGCGACGTGCAGGGCTCGGTGACCTTCCCCGAGACCGCGGGTCTGCAGTACCTGCTCGACGGTGAGCCGGTCTCGGGCACGCTCACCGGTCCGGTGGCGGGCACGGTGACTGCCGCGGCCGGCGACGGGTACGCCCTGACCGACAGCGAGTGGAGCTACCAGCTCGACGTCGCAGCCGCCGAGACGTGCCCGCCGACCGATGGTGGTACGACGCCGCCGAGCGACGGTGGTACGACGCCGCCGAGCGACGGTGGTACGACCCCGCCGACCGATGGTGGCGTCGTCCCGCCGCCCGGTGGCAACGGCGGGAACCTGCCGCACACCGGTTCCGAAGCCGGCGTGCTGCTGCTGGGCGGACTGCTCGCCCTGGCCGGCGGCGCGGCCCTCGTGCTGCTGAGCCGCACGCGCCGACCGCACGGCCGTCACCACCTGTAGTGGACTGACGCGAGACGGGCCTTCGCCTACGGGCGGGGGCCCGTCTCGCGTTTCAGGACCAGAGGTCGGTCCAGCGGATCCCCAGCTCGGCGAGCAGCGCCCGCAACGTCGGCAGTGACAGGCCGACGACGTTGGACGGGTCGCCGTCGACGGCGTCGACGAAGGGCGCGCCGAGCCCGTCGATCGTGAAGGCCCCGGCGACGCGCAGCGGTTCGCCGGAGGCGATGTACGCGGCGAGCTCGGCCGGGTCGGGCCGCCCGAAGCGCACCCCGGTCCGCGCCACCCGCCGCGCCTCGGCGCCGGAGCGGCAGTCGATGACGTGGTGACCGGTCAGCAGCGTGCCGGACCGGCCGGCCATCCGCGCCCACCGCTGCTGGACATCCGCCGCATCGGCCGGCTTGCCGAGCACCTCGCCGTCGAGGTCGAGCACCGAGTCGGCTCCCACGACGACGGCGGCCGGCCGCTCGGCGCGCACCGCGTCGCGGACGTCGCGGGCTTTCGCCGTCGCGAGCACCTGGCAGATGTCGGCTGCTGCCGTCAGCTGCTCGGCCCGCAGCCGCGCGGTCAGCGTGCGCTCGTCGACCCCGCTCGGGCGGACCAGTGGCTCGACGCCCGCCGCGCGCAGCAGCGCGAGACGGGCCGGCGAGGCCGACGCCAGCACCACCTGCCGCGTCGTCACCGCGGCAGGGCCGACGCCCGCCACCCGCCGTGGCCGGCCGAAGGGCGAAGGCTCGTCGAGGCGAGAGCGCGTTCGTGCGACGCCCAGGCCGGCCGCGATCGGCGCGCCGGACGCGGCCCCTCGGCCGACGCCAGCAACACCGTGACGAGCGCGGCCACCTCGGTGGCGTCCGGGCTGCCGTGCACGATGCGCAAGAACGGGCGCGCGGGCTGCTCGGCGTCCATCGTCACAGCGGGATGTTGCCGTGCTTGCGGGGAAGGTTCGTGACGCGCTTGCTGCGCAAGGCGCGCAACCCGCGTACGACCATCACGCGCGTCTCGTGCGGGTGGATGACCCGATCGACGTAGCCGCGCTCCGCGGCGATGTACGGGTTGGCGAGGTGCTCGTCGTACTCCTGCATGTAGCGGGCGCGTGCGGCGTCGGGATCGGGCGCGTCGCGGAGCTCTTTGCGGTACAAGATGTTCACGGCGCCCTGCGCACCCATCACGGCGATCTGCGCGGTGGGCCAGGCCAGGTTCAGGTCGGCGCCGAGGTGCTTGGAGCCCATGACGTCGTACGCCCCGCCGTACGCCTTGCGGGTGATCACAGTGACGAGCGGCACCGTCGCCTCGGCGTACGCGTAGATGAGCTTGGCACCGCGCCGGATGATGCCGTCCCACTCCTGCGAGGTGCCGGGCAGGAAACCGGGCACGTCGACGAAGGTGACGACCGGCAGGTTGAACGCGTCGCAGGTACGGACGAACCGGGCCGCCTTCTCGGACGCGTCGATGTCGAGCGTGCCGGCGAACTGCAGCGGCTGGTTGCCGACGATCCCGACGGGCCGGCCCTCGACCCGGCCGAAGCCGATGAGGATGTTGGGCGCCCACTGCGGCTGGATCTCGAGGAAGTCGCCGTCGTCGAGAACGGCCTCGATGACCGTGTGCATGTCGTACGGCTGGTTGGGGGAGTCGGGGACGAGCGTGTCGAGCGCGCGGTCCTCCTCGGTGATCTCCAGCTCGGCGACGACGGTCTCGTCGGCCGGGACCTCGTCGAGGTTGTTGCTCGGCAGGAAGGCGAGCAGCGTGCGCACCAGATCCAGCGCGTCCTGCTCGTCGCTCGCCATCAGGTGCGCGACGCCGGAGCGTGAGGTGTGGGTGAGCGCGCCCCCGAGCTCCTCGAAGCCGACGTCCTCGCCGGTGACCGTCTTGATGACGTCGGGACCGGTGATGAACATGTGGGAGGTCTTGTCGACCATCACCGTGAAATCGGTGATCGCCGGGGAGTAGACCGCGCCGCCCGCGCAGGGTCCCATGACCAGCGAGATCTGGGGGATGACGCCGGAGGCCATGACGTTGCGGCGGAAGATCTCGCCGTAGAGGCCCAGCGAGACGACGCCCTCCTGGATCCGGGCGCCGCCGGAGTCGTTGATCCCGATGATCGGGCAGCCGGTCTTCACCGCGAGGTCCATCACCTTGACGATCTTCTCGCCGAAGACCTCGCCGAGGCTGCCGCCGAACACCGTGAAGTCCTGGGCGAACACGCAGACCGGTCGCCCGTCGATGGTGCCGTAGCCGGTGACGACGCCGTCGCCGTACGGCCGGGTCCGGTCCATGCCGAACGCGTGGGAACGGTGACGGGCCAGGCCGTCGAGCTGCTGGAAGGACCCCTCGTCCAGCAGCGCCTCGATCCGCTCCATCGCGGTCTGCTTGCCCTTGGCGTGCTGCTTGTCGACGGCGTTGCGGCGCCGGCTCGCCGCCTCTTCCCGCCGGGTGTCGAGGTCGGCGAGCTTGCCCGCGGTGGTGTGCAGGTCCGGCGTCGGGCCGGCGTTGACGCTCTCGGCGCTCACCAGGTTCTCCACCTCCGCCGGCACCCCGGCATCTGCGACGCCCGTACCTTAGCCGCGTGCCACCCCGCGACCGGCGCCCGCTGCGCCCCGACGTCCTCGCCGCAGCACTGCAGTCGCGGGGCGCCGCCTGGCAGGACGTACGGGTCGTCGCCACGACCGGTTCGACGAATGCCGACGCCGCGAACGCCGCTGCCGCCGGTGCGCCCACCGGATGGGCGATCGCAGCGGACGAACAGACGGCGGGCCGGGGGCGCCTCGGCCGGACGTGGGAATCCCCGCCTGGCGGGTCGCTCGCCGTTTCGGTCGTGCTGCGCCCGAACGCACCGGCCTCGCACTGGGGCTGGTTGCCGCTGCTCGCCGGCGTGGCGAGCGTCGCCGCCGTACGCGGGCTCGGCGTACCGGCCGGGCTGAAGTGGCCCAACGACGTGGTGGTCGCGGGACCGGCCCGCGACGGCGCGCCCGGCCCCCGCAAGCTCGGCGGCATCCTCGTCGAGCGTCAGTCCTCGCGCTCTACCGCGGCGGACGCGGCGGCGGTGGTCGGGATCGGGCTGAACGTCGACCTCGCGCCCGAGCAGCTGCCGACCCCGGCCGCCACCTCCCTGGCGCTCGAGGGATCCCCGCTGCGCGACCGGGAGGACCTCGTCGCAGACCTGCTGGTTTGCCTGCACGGCTGGTTCGAGCGGTGGGAGGCAGCGGGTGGCGAGGCGGCGCGCAGCGGGCTGCAGGACCGGTACGGCGCGCTGTGCCTCACCGTCGGCCAACCGGTCGCAGTGGAGCTGCCGACCGGCTCGTCGGTGAGCGGTCGCGCGACCGGGGTCGACGAGGTGGGCCGCCTGCTCGTCGACGACGGCGTGCGGGTGACGGCGTACAGCAGCGGCGACGTGCGACACCTGCGCAACCCAGCGCCCGGGCAGGTGTGACAGCACCCGGGCCGCGTGCCACCATCTCGCCATGGCGTACCCGCAGAAGCTGCTGGCCGACGACGAGTCGATCGTCTACGAGATGAAGCCGCACTGGCGCACGCTGGTCTTCCCGGTGTTCTGGCTGCTCGTGACCGTCGGGCTCTGGTCGTTCTTCTTCGCCAAGTCGGGCAGCTGGTTCGACACCGGAGCGGTGCGCTCGACGCTGCGCTGGGGCATCAGCATCGTGGCGTTGTTCGTCCTCGTGGTGTTCGTCATCCGTCCGGTCGTGTACTGGTACAGCACGCAGTACGTCCTGACCGACCACCGCATCATCATCCGGACCGGCATCATCGCCCGGCGCGGTCGCGACATGCCCCTCTCACGGATCAACGACGTGTCGTTCGCGCACGGGGTCATCGAGCGGTTCCTGAACTGCGGCACGCTCGTCGTGGAGTCGGCGGGCACCCAGGGCCAGCTCGTCATCGCGAACGTGCCGAACGTCGAGACGATCCAGCGCGAGATCTACCGCCTGCACGACGAGGACGACATGCGGCGTCGTTCCGAGGCGGAGCACCGGTCCCCGCGTACCGCTCCCGAGACCACCCCGGAGACCGGCGACACCCGCCCCATCTGACCCCCCTTTCCGCGTGTCCCTGCTCGAAACGTCACTAATTCGCCGAGTTGACGACGTTTCGAGCAGGGACACGGGCCGGTGAGGGCTAGAGGGGGAGGGACATGCCGGAGGCGAAGTTGAGCACGGTGGCGACCGTGAGGTACATGAGCCACGCGCCGGTCGCCAGGTGCGAGAGTCCCAGCAGCCGCTCGGCGAGCGGGATCCGGATGCTGGCGAAGAAGTCGCTGACGTAGACACACGTCAGGCCGACGAAGAGCAGTCCGACCGGCCAGTCCCCGGCCTTGAAGAAGACCGCCATACCCAGGGCAGAGAGAATCGTGAAGGCGACGCACATGCCGGCATTCGGCCGCGGGTCGTTGCCCTGATAGCGGTTGTAGCCGATGGCGAACCAGTGAATGCCGTACGCGGTGAATGCCAGCGCGGCCATGTAGACGGGCGGCTCCTTGAACACCTGGAACCACGTCATCCCCACGAAGAGCAGGATCCCGGTGACGAACTGGAAGAAGCCCGGCAGCCAGATGCCCCAGATCCCGGTGCTCCGGTCGACGCTCTCGTCGCGCGGGGGCCAGTGCGCCAGCTCCTGCGGCCCGTAGATCAGGTAGCCCGTGCCCAGGCCGAAGAATCCCACTGCGAACGGAAGGAACGGAGAGGCCTGGAAGATCAGGTTCATGAGCACCTCCGATGCTCGGGTGCGACCGAGCTGGCTGATGAACCCGGTCGCGGCGGCCTCGTCGCAACGGAGAGGCGGGCCTCGCTTCGGATGTTAGGACCGGTTCCCGGGGTCGGCATCCGGGCGACGTGGCGCGGTTCCGCGGTGCACGACGCAGCGCCGGTCGTCGGGAAGCCGGCGCGTTGCGCCGCTCCGGTCCAGATGGTCGAGCAGCGGCAGTACGACGCGCCGCGTGGTCTGCAGGGCGGTACGCGCCTCGCTCGCGGTGAAGGGTTGCGGGAGCGCTGAGAGACGTTGTAGCGCAACCGATTCTGCGATCCGTGGTAGGACGATCCCGTCCGCCACGCGCCAGACCTCGCCCGCCCGCTCGGCCGCAGCGAGTGCCCGGGTGTCCAGGCGCAGCTCGCGCAGCCGGTTCGCATCCGGCGCGGCGAATGGGTTGCCGGCGAAGTCGTGCCCGAGGGCGGCCAGCGCGTCCGACAGCCAGTCGGGCAGTACGGCGCCTCCCACGCGGACGGTGCCGGCGGCGAGCTCGAGCGGCGGTCGGAGCAGCGCCGCGAGTGTCGCGACCAGCCGTTCGTCCGGCAGTCCGAGAGCGTGTGCCGCGGCGGCGACCGGCATCCCCCGCTCGAGCGGTCGCGCGGCGCAGTACGAGGCGACCTGTTCGGTCAGGGAACGTGCGAGGTTGGTCGCGTGGGTGGGGTCCAGCAGCCAGTCGCCCGCCCGGGGCCGGTGGGCGGCCAGGTCGCCGCTCGGCACGCCGAGCCGGCGCAGCCAGGACGCACGTGCCAGGCCGCGGCGGCGCAGCTCGTCGGCGAGGTCCGGCGCAGGCGCGACGCCGGACAGCAGCCGCGCACGGGCCGCGGCGGCGCCGCGGCGCTCGAGGGTCGGCGGCGCCGGGTCGAGCACGAGGGCACCCCAGAGCAGATGGCTGCCCGGGTCGCGCAGCAACACCCGGTCCCCCGGTCGCAGCGGGAGCGGACGCGCCAAGGTCAGCCGGGCGTGTCGATCCCCCAGCGGGCGTGTCCGGACCGGCGTCGCGGCGGCCCCGACGTGCAGGTGCAGCCGGACGGGTGGCGGAGTCCCGTCCGCGAGCCGTACGTCCAGGCAGTCGCTGTGCTCCCACGCCCCGGGGGTGAGCAGCGCGTCGCCCCGCCCGAAGTCCTTCGGCACCGGACCGGCCAGATTGAGCGCGACGCGCGCCACCCCCGAGATGCGCGGCACCGGCGTGGTGAGGGTCTGCAGGCCGCGGACGCGGACCACCGTGCCGGCGGCGGCGAGTTCGTCACCGACGCGGACGGTTCCCGCCGGAAGCGTCCCGGTGACAACGGTCCCCGCCCCCGTCACCTGGAAGCGCCGGTCCACCCAGAGGCGTACGTCGGCGTCCGGGTCGGGGACCGGAAGCGCGGCGAGCAGTGCCGACAGCGCGGCGCGCAGCTCCGGCAGGCCGGCACCGGTCCGGCCGCTCACCGCGACGATGCGAGCGCCCGCGAGCGACGTGCCGGCCAGCTCGCGCCGGGTCCGTGCCATCGCCGGACCGGGATCGGCGAGATCGCTGCGGGTCACGGCGACGACGGCGTGGCGTACGTCGAGTGCGTCGAGCGCGGCGAGGTGCTCGGCGGCTTGCGGCATCCACGGCGCGTCGGCCGCGACGACGAACAGCGCCGCCGGGACCGGCCCGACCCCGGCGAGCATCGTCGGTACGAACCGCTCGTGCCCGGGTACGTCGACGAACGCGACCTCCCCGACCGCGGGGATCGTGGTCCAGCAGTACCCGAGCTCGATGGTGAGCCCGCGCCGGTGCTCCTCCGGCAGCCGGTCCGGATCGGTCCCGGTGAGCGCCCGGACGAGGGTGGACTTGCCGTGGTCGACATGACCGGCGGTTGCGACGACGTGCATCGCCTCAGTCCATCCGGACGGTGTGATCCGGACGGGCGAGCGCGGCCCGTACGGCGCCCAGCAACGCGGGATCCTGCTCGGGCGGGATCGCGAACAGGTCGAGCAGCAACCGCCCGTGCTCGATCCGGCCCAGTACGGCAGGGTCGCCGGCGCGCAGCCCGGCAGCGAGACCGGCGGGCAGTGAGAGCGCCGCACTGGCGAGCGCCACGCCGGGTGCGCCCCCACCGCCGACGGCGGCGGTGCTCGGGACCGCGTCGGCGTCGACCACGTCGCGCAGCGCGTCCTGCAGCGCGACAGCGCGGGTGCGCAGGGACGCCTCGTCCTGCGCGAGGGCGGCCCGGACGGGCGGGGGCGGGCCGGTGAGCGTCGCCTCGAGCGCGGCGAGCGTGAGCTTGTCGATGCGCAGGGCGCGCGCGAGCGGGTGCCGGCGCAGCCCGTCGACGACCGGCGCGGTGCCCAGCAGCAGCCCGCACTGCGGCCCGCCGAGCAGCTTGTCGCCGGACGCGGTCACGAGCGCCGCACCGGCGCGCAGCGCGCTCGCGGCGTCGGGTTCGTCCGGCAGGCGGGGGTGCGGGGCGAGCAGGCCCGAGCCGATGTCGGCGACCACCGGGACGGGCAGCGTCGCGAGCTGGCGCACGGGGACGCTTGAGGTGAAGCCGGTGACGCGGAAGTTCGAGGGGTGCACCTTGAGGACGAACGCGGTCTGCTCGTTCAGCGCCCGCTCGTAGTCGGCGCGGGCCACCCGGTTGGTCGTGCCCACCTCCCGGAGGGTGGCCCCGACCGACTCGACGAGCTCCGGGATCCGGAAGCCGTCACCGATCTCGACGAGCTCACCGCGCGCGATGACGACCTCCCGCCCGGCCGCCAGTCCGGCGCAGGCGAGGGCGAGGGCAGCGGCGCCGTTGTTGACGACGTGCACCGCGGCCGCGTCCGGCACCGCCGACCGCAGCGCGGCGAGCGCACCACTCCCCCGCTGCGCCCGCGCGCCGGTAGCGAGGTCGAGCTCGACGTCGTTCGTGCCCGACGCGGCCACCAGCGCCTCGACAGCCGCGTCGGACAGCGGGGCACGGCCGAGGTTGGTGTGCACGAGCACGCCCGTGGCGTTCAGCACCGGTCGCAGCGACGTGGCGTGCGCCGGGAGCGCGGCGAGGACCATGGGGACCACGTCGTCCGGGGCGAGCCGGCCCTCCCGGCAGCGCTGCAGCACCACCTGCACCTGCCGCTTGACGAGCGGACGGCCGAGGCGCTGCAGCGGCTGGGCCAGCCGGGCGTCGCGCAGCACCGCATCGGTCGCCGGGGTCGCGCGGCGGACGTCACGCACGGCGGCTCCAGTGACAGCACGGACGTGTGGCGGAGGTGGACGGGAATCGAACCCGCCTGGCCGAGATGCTCGACCACAACGGTTTTGAAGACCGCGCCCGTCACCAGACGAGGCACACCTCCGGCTCGTACCCTAACCAGGACGGGTTCGCGTGCAGGCCGGGTCACCACGGCGTACCTTGACCTGGACGTGAGCGGGCAGGAGGGGCCATGAACGACCGAACGTTCCTCGACCTCTGGCCGGTCGTCCGGCAGCTGCGGTCGGGTGACCTGCTCGGCAGGGGTGAGGCGGCGAAGTCCGGCCCGACCCGGAGGTTGACCCCCCGCACCGCGACCGCGGACCAGGTGGTCAAGTCGGTCTGCCCCTATTGCGCGGTCGGGTGCGGCCAGACCGTCTACGTCAAGGACGGCGCGGTCGTCCAGATCGAGGGCGACCCGGACAGCCCGGTGTCCCGCGGCCGGCTCTGCCCGAAGGGCAGCGCCAGCAAGCAACTCGTCACCTCGCCGAACCGCGTGACCAAGGTGCGGTACCGCCGCCCGCACAGCACCGAGTGGGAGGACCTCGACCTGGACACGGCGATCGACATGATCGCCGACCGCGTCATCGACACCCGCGCTCGCACCTGGGTGTGGGAGGAGGACGGCAAGCGCGTACGGCGCACCATGGGAATTGCGAGCCTGGGAGGAGCGACCCTCGACAACGAGGAGAACTACCTCATGAAGAAGCTCTACACCGCACTGGGCGCGGTGCAGATCGAGAACCAGGCCCGCATATGACACTCCTCCACGGTCCCCGGTCTGGGGACCTCGTTCGGACGCGGCGGTGCCACGACCTTCCAGCAGGACCTCGCGAACGCTGACGCGATCGTCATCCAGGGCTCGAACATGGCCGAGTGCCACCCGGTCGGGTTCCAGTGGGTGATGGAGGCCAAGGCGCGCGGCGCGAAGATCGTCCACGTCGACCCGCGGTTCACGCGTACCTCGGCGATGGCCGACGTGCACGTGCCGATCCGGGCCGGCTCGGACATCGCGTTCCTCGGGGCGCTCGTCAACCACATCCTCACCCGCGCGCTCGACTTCCGCGAGTACGTCGTCGCGTACACCAACGCTGCGGCGATCGTCACCGAGGACTTCCAGGACACCGAGGAGCTCGACGGGCTGTTCTCCGGTTTCGACCCGGAGTCGAACAGCTACAGCGCCCACACCTGGCGGTACGAGGGAGCCGAGGCGGCCGCCGCTGCCGGGCAGCGCGACCCGAGCCAGACCGGCGCCGAGGAGATGGCCGCGGCCGGCAAGGCCGCTCGTGAGGGTGGGCAGCCCGAGACCGCAGGGTCCGGCGGCCCGTCCGTCCCCGGGAAGCCCGAGCGTGACGAGACGTTGCAGCACCCGCGTTGCGTCTACCAGATCCTCAAGCGGCACTTCGCGCGGTACACGCCCGAGATGGTCGAGCAGGTCTGCGGGATCTCGCGCGAGCAGTTCGCCGAGGTCGCCGACATCCTCACCACCAACAGCGGGCGGGAACGGACGGCGGCGTTCTGCTACGCCGTGGGCTGGACCCAGCACTCGGTGGGCGTGCAGAACATCCGTACCGCAGCGATCCTGCAGCAGCTGCTCGGCAACATGGGCCGCCCGGGCGGCGGGATCATGGCGCTGCGCGGTCACGCGAGCATCCAGGGCTCGACCGACATCCCCACGCTGTACAACCTGCTTCCCGGGTACATCCCGATGCCGCACGCCCACCAGCACCAGGACCTCGAGTCGTTCGTCGCTGCGGACGCCGGTACGACGGGCTACTGGGGGAACATGGCGGCATACACCGTCAGCCTGCTCAAGTCGTACTGGGGAGATGCGGCGAGCGCCGACAACGACTTCTGCTTCGACTACCTGCCCCGGTTGACCGGGGACCACTCGACGTACCCCACCGTGCTGGCGCAGCTCGAGGGCACCTGCAAGGGCTACTTCGTCGTCGGCGAGAACCCGGCGGTCGGCTCGGCGAACGGCAAGATGCAACGCCTCGGGATGGCCAACCTGGAGTGGCTGGTCGTCCGCGACTTCACCATGATCGAGAGCGCGACGTTCTGGAAGGACGGCCCGGAGATCGAGACCGGCGAGCTGCGCACCGAGGACATCGGCACCGAGGTGTTCTTCCTGCCCGCCGCGAGCCACGTCGAAAAGGACGGCAGCTTCACCAACACCCAGCGCATGCTGCAGTGGCACTACAAGGCGGTCGAGCCGCCGGGGGACTGCCAGAGCGAGCTGAAGTTCTACCACGAGCTCGGCAAACGGATCCGGGCCAAGCTCGCCGGTTCGAACGACGAGAGGGACCGACCGGTCCTCGACCTGACCTGGGACTACCCGGAGCACGGACCGGACCGGGAGCCGAGCGCGGAGGCGGTGCTGCGGGAGATCAACGGCACCGGCCCGGACGGGGCGGCGCTCTCGTCGTACACCGCGCTGGCGGACGACGGCTCGACCGCCTGCGGCTGCTGGATCTACTGCGGGGTGTTCGCCGACGAGTTGAACCAGGCGGCCCGGCGCAAGCCCGGCCGCGAGCAGAGCTGGGTGGCGCCGGAGTGGGGTTGGGCGTGGCCCTCCAACCGGCGCATCCTCTACAACCGCGCCTCGGCCGACCCCGACGGCAGACCGTGGAGCGAACGCAAGGCGTACGTCTGGTGGGACGCGGACGCGGGCACCTGGACCGGCCATGACGTGCCGGACTTCGTCGCGGACCGGCCGCCGGACTACGTCCCGCCGGACGGAGCGCGCGGCCCGGACGCGATCGGCGGACAGGACGCCTTCATCATGCAGAGCGACGGCAAGGCGTGGCTCTACGCCCCGATCGGTCTCGCCGACGGGCCGCTGCCGACGCACTACGAGCCGCCGGAGTCGATCCTCGAGAACCCGCTGTACGGCACGCAGCACAGCCCGGCGCGTGGGCGCATCGTCCACCCGGCGAACCCGCTGAACCCGGACCAGTCCGAGGTGTACCCGTACGTGTTCACCAGCTACCGCCTCACCGAGCACCACACCGCCGGTGGCATGACGCGCACCCTGCCCTACCTGTCCGAGCTGCAACCGGAGATGTTCTGCGAGGTGTCCCCGCGCCTGGCCGCCGAACGCGGACTCGTCAACGGCGGCTGGGCCACGATCGTCACCAACCGCACGGCGATCGAGGCGCGGGTCCTGGTGACCGAACGGGTGCGGACGCTGCGGGTGGGGGACCGCAAGGTCGAGCAGGTCGGACTGCCCTACCACTGGGGCGTCAACGGCATCACCGTCGGGGACTCCAGCAACGACCTGGTGCACGTGACGCTCGACCCCAACTCCCACATCCAGGGCAAGGTCGGCACCTGCGACATCCGGCCCGGCCGTCGGCCGACCGGACCTGCGCTGCTGGAGTACGTCGAGGGCTATCGCCGCCGCGCCGGCATCGCTTCGGAGGCGTGATGAGCAACGCACTGTACGGGCCGGTCCCGAACGTCGCCGAACAGGCGGGATACCAAGACCCACCCCCACGCATGGGGTTCTTCACCGACACCAGCGTCTGTATCGGCTGCAAGGCCTGCGAGGTCGCGTGCAAGGAGTGGAACCTCGTACCCGACGATGGCGGGCCGCTCACCGGGATGTCGTACGACAACACCGGCGCGCTCGGCGCCAACACCTGGCGCCACGTGGCCTTCATCGAGCAGCAGGTGCCGGCCCGTCAGGCAGTCGACCTCGGCATGCCCGGCATCGGAGCACCCGGCGCGCAGACCGCCGCGGAGCCCGGGCAGGACGCGGACATCCGCTGGCTGATGGCCTCCGACGTCTGCAAGCACTGCACGCACGCCGCATGCCTGGACGTGTGCCCGACAGGCGCGTTGTTCCGTACCGAGTTCGGCACGGTGGTCGTGCAGGAGGACATCTGCAACGGCTGCGGCTACTGCGTCGTCGCGTGCCCGTACGGCGTGATCGACCAGCGCAAGGACGACGGGCGGGTGTTCAAGTGCACCCTGTGCTACGACCGCATCGGTGACGGCCTCGAGCCCGCGTGCGCCAAGGCCTGCCCGACCGATTCGATCCAGTACGGCGAGCTCGACGTGTTGCGCGCCCGGGCCGATGCCCGGCTGGCCGAGCTGCGCGCGGACGGCGAGGCCGGCGCCCGGCTGTACGGCAACGACCCCGATGACGGCGTCGGCGGCACCGGCGCGTTCTTCCTGCTGCTGGACGAGCCGGAGGTCTATGGATTGCCGCCCGACCCCGTCGTCACGACGCGCAACCTCCCGCAGATCTGGCAGCGGACCGCGATGGCGGCCGGCGCGCTCGTGGTTCTCGGGGTCGCCTCGTTCCTGGGACGGCGGTCGTGAAGGAGACCCGGCTCGTCCCTGACGCGGACTTCGACTCGTACTACGGCCGGCCGATCCTCAAGGGGCCGGTGTGGAAGCAGCCCGACGTGTCGTTGTACTTCTTCCTCGGCGGTCTGGCGGGCGCGTCTGCGGTGTTGGCCGAGGGCGCCGCGCTGACGGGACGCCCAGAACTGCAACGGGTTTCGCGGGTACTTGCCGCCGCGGGAATCACCGCGGGGATCGGCGCGCTGATCCACGACCTGGGCCGCCCGGCGCGGTTCCTGCACATGCTGCGGGTGCTCAAGCCGACGTCTCCGATGTCCGTCGGCTCCTGGGTGATGGCGCCGTTCTCCGGGCTCGCGACAGCGGCGCTCGTCTCCGACGTCACGGGTGTGCTGCCGCGCCTGGGACGGACTGCCGGGATCGGCGCGGCTGTGCTCGGCCCGGCCCTCTCCACGTACACCGCGGCGCTCATCGCCGACACCGCGATCCCGACCTGGCACGAGGGCTACCGGGAGTTGCCGTTCGTGTTCGCGGGCGGCGCCACGGCCGCGGCTGGTGGGCTGGCCATGGTCGCGACACCGGCCAGCGAGCGCGGTCCGGCCCGCCGGCTGGGCGTCATGGGAGGCGTCGTCGAACTCGCAGCGACCGAACGGATGCGCCGGCGGCTCGGCCCGCTCGACGAGCCGTACCGCCAGGGGCGCCCGGGCGTGCTGCTCCGCGCGGCCCGTGCGCTCACCGCCGGCGGTGTCGCCGCCGCCGTCCTCAGCCCGCGGCTGCCGGTGCTCGCCCGCCCGGCGGGCGCGGCGCTCGCCACCGGGTCGCTGCTCACCCGGTTCGGGTTGCTGCTCGCCGGGCGGCCGGCCGCGGAGGACCCGCGGCACGTCGTGGTACCGCAGCGCGCCCGCCTCACAGAGCCGGTAGGTACGTTGAGCGGGTGATCGACACCCCCCGCGTCCGGCTCACCGAGTACGGGCATGGCGGCGGCTGCGCCTGCAAGGTCCCGGCAGGCGAGCTCGAGGGGCTGCTCGCCTCCCTCGGCACCGGCCACCCGGGCGACGACCTACTGGTCGGCGTCGAGCACGGCGACGATGCCGCAGCGGTACGTATCGGAGCAGACACCGCTGTGATCGCGACCGCTGACTTCTTCACGCCGGTCGTCGACGACCCGTACGACTGGGGCCGTATCGCGGCCACCAACGCGCTCTCGGACGTGTACGCGATGGGCGGCCGGCCGCTCGTCGCCGTCAACCTGCTCTGCTGGCCGCGTGAGGTGCTGCCCCTGGAGATCGCGGCTGAGGTGCTGCGCGGCGGGGCCGACGTCTGCCGCGCCGCCGCGACCCACCTGGCCGGCGGTCACAGCATCGACGACCCGGAGCCGAAGTACGGCCTGGCTGTCACGGGGATCGCCGACCCCGACCGGCTACTGCGCATCGACGCCGGCACCGCAGGTACCCCGCTGACCCTCACCAAGCCGCTCGGGCTGGGGATCCTGGGGAACCGCCACAGGGCGACCGGCGAGGTCTTCCCCGAGGCAGTGGCGGTAATGACGACGCTGAACCGCGATGCGGCGGAGGCGGCACTGACGGCGGGAGTGCGCTGCGCGACCGACGTCACCGGTTTCGGGCTGCTCGGGCACTTGTTCAAGCTTGCGCGTGCAAGTGGCGTGACGGCGGTCGTGGACCACGGCGCAGTACCGGTCCTCGACGGCGCCCGGCCCCTGCTGGCCGCTGGGCACCTGCCCGGCGGCAGCCGCCGCAACCTCGAGTGGGTGCGTCCTCATCTGCGCAGCGACTGCCCGGAGAACGAGTTGCTGCTGCTCGCGGACGCCCAGACCTCCGGCGGGCTGCTCGTCGCAGGCGAGCTTCCCGGCCACCCCGTCATCGGAGAACTCATACCGCGGACCTCCGCCATCCTCGAAGTGCGCTGAGCCGTGATCCACCGACGCCGCCAGGCGTGCGCGATACAGCACGAGAGTGCCTTCTCGAAAACCGAGGATGACGGTGTGGACGTCTCAGCACTCCACGCGGGCAGGAGCGTGGCCGGCCGGCGCCGATCACCGGTTCCTCGCGCGCATCGGCCTCTGCATCGAAGACTCGCTGCACAGGTGCCGGCCCTCATCGAACACGGGCGGCACCTGCCGCCGGAGCGACATAAGCAAACTGCTGAGGTGCGGCGTCAATCGTTTGTGCCCGCTCCTCTGTCCTGAGGGCGCCGCGCCCCACCTGACGCGCGTGCGCCAACTCCACGTCTCGACGGCGTTTGTGGGTGCGCGGTGACGCAGATCAGCGGGCACCGCGGCGCCGCGCGTCCGGTAGTACAGGGTTCATGCGAACGTCCTGATGGAGTGCGGCTCGATGCATGAGCGCCTGGTACTGCATGCGGGCCAGCTGCTATTCGGGTCGCGGCGGAGAAGGACTGTCGGACCCCTCTCCTACAGTTGTCCGTATGTTGCAGACGCCGGCGGTCGGTCCGCGGGAGGTCCATGCCGCGCTGGATCGGGCGCGGGCAGATCTTGCTCTGGTGAACGAAGCGGTTGCTGCTGGCGTGTTGATCGATACCGCGGACGAGGCGTTGCCGGAACTGACCGCAGGCCTGCTCGCGGCCGCGGATGCCGCGACCGC
>OFIS01000181.1_pt1 | contig 63568 bp, 59 predicted proteins | sample 1775071 | NCBI WGS metagenome assembly OFIS01 (sample SAMN08195774, study PRJEB24354) | sludge metagenome | isolation source: sludge from phenol fed wastewater aerobic bioreactor C | place: India: Nagpur | collected 2016-09-17
TTTTTCAAGCAGAAGACGGCATACGAGATAACCGTTCGTGACTGGAGTTCAGACGTGTGCTCTTCCGATCTGATTGAGATAGAGCACACAGAACACCTCGTGATTAAGATCGCGAAGCAGGGGTATCACAATTTCTGCAACCTCCTGGCTTTTTGAAAGTACCGGTCGCTGCACCCCCTCAGATATTTGGCGACGCCGGCCCAGCTCCAGCGCGGCGGCAATAGTTATGGCCCTTGCCTGTCCTATACCTTTCACTTTTTGCAGTTCCACCACCGACAACCGGCCCAATTCATGGAGGTTGTTGTGCGAGAGTGTGAGGATATCCCGGGCCAACGCTATAGCCGAACGTTCTTTTGTACCGCTCGAAATCAGTATGGCCAGTAATTCGGCATCGGATAATGAAGAACAACCGCGCTGTATCATTTTCTCTCGTGGGCGCTCATCTTCCGACCAGTTCTTAATGCTGACGTAGTTCTTTTCCATACTGATAACCAAGATATTAATTATCATCAGCTTTTACTATTCGCCTATGCCGCCATTTTTCGGGCACTACCGCTAACTTAGCCCTTCAAAATCTCTTCTCCTTGCGGCTTACGTTCACATATCTGCCTTATAGCGATACACATGCCTTTTCTCCCCTCGTGATAGACTATCTGAACCAGGACGAACGTCTCAGAACTTACTATGCCTATGCTCCCGAACGGAAGGGAATTGCCGAAGCCATCGCACAACGGCAACAATATCCTGTGGATCGAAAGCTGCTGGCAGCAGTGCTGGAAGACCAACTGAGCCCATACCCACTGCACGACGCGGTGAAGGCCAATATTAAAAAACTGGAAAATTCCCGCACCTACACTGTATGCACTGCACATCAGCCCAATCTCATGACGGGCTATTTATACTTCATTTACAAGATCCTGCACGCCATCAAACTGGCCCATGAACTCAAAGAATCTTTTCCTGAAAACGACTTTGTGCCGGTGTACTATATGGGCAGCGAAGACAATGATCTTGAGGAGTTGGGAACCTTCCTGTATGGCGGAAGAAAATACGTTTGGGATGCTAAGGGACAGTCGGGCGCCGTGGGGCGCATGAAAACAGAAAGTCTGAAACCGCTGCTGGAGGAGCTTTTCAGAGTGTTAGGCCCGCCGGGCGAGCATTCGGACGAATTGAAAGAGATGATTACCCGCGCCTATCTCAGCCATGAAACAATGGGCGCTGCCACCACTAATCTCGTAAACGACCTCTTTGGAAGATATGGACTGGTAGTGCTTGACCCGGACGATCGCCGGCTTAAACGATCCTTTATATCCGTGATGCAGGAGGACCTGCTGCAGGAAACCGCACACGCTGTTGTGAGCGACCAGATCGCCAATCTTTCTGAGCATTATAAAGTACAGGCGCATCCCAGAAGCATTAACCTTTTTTACCTGACTGACGGTCTTCGTGAGCGTATTGAAAAAAAGGGAGATAAATGGATAGTGCTACATACGGACTTACAATTTAACCGGGAGCAATTGCTTCAGGAGCTGGATCAATATACGGAAAGGTTTAGTCCTAACGTGATTTTGCGCGGTCTGTATCAGGAAACGATACTTCCCAATGTAGTGTTTATCGGGGGCGGTGCGGAAATTGCCTATTGGCTTCAATTGCGTAGCCTTTTCAAACATTTTGGTGTATTCTACCCCTGTCTGCTACTCCGGCAATCTGTGTTGTGGATAGAGGCCCATCAGGAAAGCCTTCGGGTTAAAACCGGCCTTACCCTGTCGCAAATCTTTACACCCGAGCACGAACTGGTATATCGTTATGTGTGCGAGCATAGTGAACACGATTGGGAACTGGATCATGAGCGGGCCGCACTGGATAGTCTTTTTGCGGGGCTAAAGCTGAAAGCAGCTACTTTGGATAGTACCCTGCGCGCGTCGGCAGAAGCTGCCTTGGCCAAAATGAAACATCAGATGGATACACTGGAAAAGAAAATGTATCGTGCTGAAAAACGTAAAATGCAGGATCAGATAGCCCGTATCAGCAAGCTGCGAGCACATATTTTTCCAAACAATTCGCTGCAGGAAAGAGTGGAGAACTTTGTGACCTGGTATGCGCGGCTGGGCTCTGCTTTTTCCGACAGGCTCTTTGAAGGCATTGATCCGTTACGACACCAGTTTCTTGTCATTGCTGAGGATGGCGGGGAATAATATTTGTATAAGGATTAGCCGCTACATTTGTAGGCAAACACTGTTTATATGAAACGATTCTTTACGCTCTTAGCTTTGAGTATGCTGCTATGCCGTACGGCCGATGCACAAAAGCTCGATATAGACCTCGGCATCAAAATCGGGGCAAACTTTTCCAACATCGATGGTAAGTACTGGCAGAATGGCTACAAAGCCAATTTGCTCGGGGGCGCGTTTTTGGGTATAACGGGTCGCCGCCTTGGTGGCCAGATCGAGGGAATTTTCTCTCAATCCACTTACATCACCGGCAAGGATTTTAATGATATGTACCACGACATATTGAAGACCGGCAAGGATTCGATTAAAGAGGGGAGCTTTAAAGTAAACTACCTCAGCATACCGGTGTTGCTCAATGTCAGGTTGTTTAAAAGTGCTATGATACAACTTGGGCCGCAGTTTAGCGGAGTGGTGTCGGTAAATGACAAAGATGATCTGGTGAAAGATGCCGGCGAACTTTTTAAGGGAAGCTGGGACGGAGTGGTAGGTCTGTGGGTGAATTTGCCCGCCCGGTTAAACATTGGAGTAAGATATGTTATCGGCCTGTCCAACATCAACAAATACGATGGCAAAAGCCTTAGCAGTCAGGAAGTGGACGATGCCTGGAAACAGAAGACCATTCAGGTACATATTGGCTACTCGATTCTCTGATCGGGTTGAAAAATATTTAAAGAAAAATCCCCGCTGCGATCAAACAACGGGGATTTAATATGTTCTGCGTTTGTGTGAAAAAAAGACTATGCAATTTTTTCCACCTGCATGTAGTTCAGTTCTACAGGGGTAGCACGACCAAATATCTTCACAACCACTTTCAGCTTTTTCTTCTCTTCATTCACTTCTTCAATGGTACCGTTAAAGTCATTAAACGGTCCGTCTATGATCTTCACGGTTTCACCAACAATGTAAGGCTCGGCATATCCTATTCCCTGCTCGGTTACCTCGTCCATCTTACCAAACATCTTATTCACTTCGGTTTTTCTCAAAGCAGTAGGATGATCTTTACCGAGGAAATGAATTACGCCGGAAACATTTTTAATGGTCTGGATCATATCGTCGCTCAGCTTGCCCTCCTGTGCCTCAAGCATCAGGTAGCCAGGAAACAATATTTTTTCGCGGAGCACCTTCTTGCCGCTTTGAACCTTAAAAACCTTTTCAACAGGGCAAAGCACCTGCATGATGGCATGGGTCCATCCGTTTATTTTCACCTCCTTATCCAGGTATTCTTTGGCCTTTTTTTCTTTGCCGCTTACCACCCGCAACACGTACCATTTGGTTTCCTGGTTCGTTACAGCTTCGCTCATAGTTGTCATTATTTACTTACCCAAAAGATCATAGATAGTGCTTAGCACCTTCTCACTGGCAATGTCCATACCGGCAATGACCAGCGTAACGATGATCAGGGAAACAAGCACGATGACAGTTGTCTGCTGCAATTCATCCCAAGAGGGCCAGGTCACTTTATGTATCAGCTCATCGTAAGCTGCCTGGATATAATTGCCGAATTTGCTCATAACGTAAAAATTAAAAAAATCAAAAGCCACGCTGACTTTTGAGACCTGCACTACTGAATTCTTGGCACGGGCACCCGGATTCGAACCAGGATCAAAGGTTTTGGAGACCTCTATTCTACCATTGAACTATGCCCGTAAAAAAAAGCCCCTGACCAGAGGGGATGGCAAAAGTAAGGAATTTTATTTTGATTTTTCTGCTGCCCCACTTCAAAGCCCGGCATTTATTTTCTACGGGTATGTTGGCTGTAAAGGCAACTGAATCAACGTGAGCCGATGCAGTTGCCTTTTGGCCACCTCTACCGTACCAGGGTCACACTTCCCTTGTAGAGCTCGGTCTTCCCATCAGGATAGGCAAGCCGGATGATGTAGTTATAGACGCCAATCTCCTGCGGACCGCCATGAAAAGTACCATCCCATCCGCTGGCAGGATCCGTCGTGCTGAACACTTCTTCTCCCCAACGATTAAATACTTTAAACTCACTGAGCCTTTGAAAGCTGAGACTACCTACTTTAAAAACATCATTCTTGCCGTCTCCATTGGGAGAAAATGCAGTGGGTATAAACACTTTGTCTGAATAATCTACTGTGATTCGGATAGAATCCTGATTTCTGCAACCCTTTTCATCGATACCTACAACATACAGCGTTACCGGCCGAATGATGCTGGCCACAGGACTACCAATGACGGCATTGTTGAGCTGTGCGGCAGGATACCAGGTATAGTAGGTAGCGCCGGCAGCATTGAGTTGCACCGATTGCCCATACTTTACCAACATATCTTCCTCGAGGATGTGTACCGGTGGCAGGGGATTGATGTGTACCACGGACTGAAGTGTATCGAGGCAGTTGTATTGATCTCCGATCATTACCGAATAGGTGGTGGTTTGGGGTGGTGATACATTAGTGCTTGCACAAGTGGCACAACCAATGGTTGAAGGATCGGAAGCTACCCAATTGTACGTCAGTCCGCCGCTGGCCACCAAAGCCACAGGTTGCCCAAAACATACCGTAGTATCCTTGGGATGTACATCAACAGTCCGCTGGGACAAGGTTATGGATAAAGAATCGCGGTGGGCACAACCGTTTCTGTCGAAAACAGCTACCTGATAAGACCCGCTGGTATTAATGAAAGCTAAGGGTGCCGGCTCTGTAGAATCGGAAAGAAGGGTTCCCGGCGACCAGATATAACGCGCTACGCCGTCGGGCGGAGCACAAACAAAAAACCTTGCTTTGGGGCGCAGGTTGCGCTGGACACCCAGGGTTCCCTGGCTATTGCCCAGGCTGCAACCCGATAAGGTGGAAGATATCCGCCGCAGCACCGAGGTAAACGAAGTGACACTATGGGCCACTTCATCAGGAAGTGTTACTGTAAAATTGTCAAAACATACTTCAACAATGATATTGCTTACACCGTCCCAGTTGTAGCCGCTGGTAAACTGTATGGTATTCCAGCCCGGCACAGGCACATATGCCGGATCGGTAAAAACAGTGCTCATGCTGCCCACAGCAAATGAAGAGGATAAAGAAGACAATGCTGAGCAGCCGATCCGTACAGAAAAGTTGGCATAGGGTTGTGTAGAACGTTTCTGCGTTACCTTCCATTGCAGGGCATTGATCATACCCGCCTTTAGTCCTGCCCGTTTCAGCTCGCTGGCAAGATAGAGATACTGAGCGCGCTGGTCCGAAATGCCGCCGTAAAATGGAGAGTTGGCATCCGAAAGAGAATCTGTTCCTCCGACAAATCCGACAGATACATTACCGCTGCAGGGAAGAGCAGAAGTTCCGCAGCTCAGGTCCGCCGGCGGAAGCGAGGCATTGTTTTGCGCAGTCAGTTGCACATAAGTCGCCGAACAAACCACGGTATCGTCCATGGCTATGACCTGGCCGTCCCAGGAGCTGATGTTGAAGTTGATGGAATTACCAATGTTTTGAGGAATACCGCAACTATCCAAAAGCGTGTTGCCGTCGGTGCCAGACTGAGCTGTTATTGTGTAGGTGCCATCCGTCTGTAATGGCTTCTGCAGCACGAAGGCAACGGTGTCTGTAAAATTCGCAGTATCACAACCTACTCCGTAGGCATAGAGCACAGACGAACCCTGCGGACCGGATATCGAAAAGTCGGAACCGTCGGCGGCTATTGTGTTACAGGCTACTCTTTTATTTAGTTTGATCCTAAACTCAGTGCAGTTGGGCTGCTCGAGCACTTCATACGCCGGTGCATCATAGGCTTGCACGGTAAAGGGAACGGAAGTATTAACGGGCAAGGGTATATTGCAGGTATTGAGCAAAGTATTTCCATCGTTGCCCAATTGCGCCACAAGATTGTAATTCCCAGGCGGCAGCGGTGCAGCGAAATTTACTGTGATCTTATCGGTATATCCATTTGACCCCGAGCAATTCATACCTGTTTCGCTCGCTACTACTCCTCCCGCCACAGTAAAATCTGAACCCGTGGATGATATGCTGCTGCAAACAATGTTGTGGTTCATTTGCAGCGTAATTTGGGAAGCATTGTTGCAGGAGGGTATAACGGATAGAACAGCAGGTGTAGGACCGTTGAATGTAGCGCTGGTTCCGGAGAAATCAATGGTAAAGCCTGCGCTCGGATTGGTTCCCGAAGTGCCCTGACCAAAGTTGTTGATCATAATCAGATATACATCGCCCGGGTTGGCGTTCAATTGCTGCAGGTAAGAGTTTCCGGTAGCGCCTGCAGGGACTGAGGTAATCGTTGAGGTAGTATTTAATCCGAGCATGCCATTGTTGAACGGCGGCAAATTGTTGTTGAAGTTGCAGCGAATTACATCAGCTTGTGTAAACGTGCTGCAGCTTGAATTGGTGATGTCCACAACGGCAAAGTCGTAATCATCGGCACTGTTGAGGGGTATGATATTAAACACGATCACTCCGCCCGTCACCACATTCAGGCGCATCCACATGGAGTTATTTTCGCCACCCGAGCATGGGGTGTTTGTGAGATCCGAAACGACGCCTATTCCCTGATAGCTAAAGGAAGTAGTGAAGGTGTTGCCGCACAGTACAAGTGCATTACAGGCATCCTGCTCGGGCTGGTTGGGTGGAAGCAATTGTGCTGTGCTGTCTAATGCAAAAACACATGCTACAAAAAATAAAAACAGCCTGGACATAGAGGTACACTTTGATTCGAAAATTAAAGAATATGGGTCTTACTTACAAGACGCATTTTCTTTTCCCTTTCGTTGGCGTACCGGATGTAAAAAAGGGTTGACGATCATCAACCCCCGAATGCATCTTTTATTTTATCAAAAAAACTTCGGTCTTCCTTGGTATGTGCGGCATTAGGTCCGGGCGCAAAATTGGGAGACTGCTTCAGTTTTTCCAGCATATCTTTTTCTTCCGGCGTGAGGTTCTGTGGCGACCACACATTTACCTCCACCAGTTCATCGCCTTTTTCATAGCTCTGAAAAGCCGGAAAACCTTTGCCCTTTAGCCTGAATATTTTTCCACTTTGCGTACCCGCAGGAATTTTGATCTTGGCCTTGCCGTCAATCGTCGGTACTTCCACACTGGTCCCCAACACCGCTTCCGGAAAGGAGATGTGCAGGTGGTACACCACATCCAGATCGTGGCGTTTCAGAGACGGATGCTTTTCTTCTTCGATCAGTATCAACAAGTCGCCGGGCGCACCGCCACGTTCACCGGCATTGCCTTTTCCGCTCATGCTCAGTTGCATGCCTTCCTGTACACCTGCCGGAATATCAAGGCTAAGGGTCTCTTCCCCATACACCCGTCCTTCTCCCTTGCAGTTGCCACATTTGGCCGTGATCTGTGTTCCCTCTCCATTGCAGGTAGGACAGGTGGTGACGGTTTGCATCTGACCCAGAAAAGTGTTCTGCACCCGGCGCACCTGGCCCGATCCTCCACAGGTATTGCAGGTTTGCACCGAGCTCTTATCCTTAGCTCCGCTGCCCTGACATACATCGCAGGACACGTATTTCTTTACCTTGATTTTCTTGTTGGCACCATTGGCAATTTCCGCGTAGTTCATCTTCAGTTTTACGCGAAGGTTGGCGCCCCGAGTACCCTGCCTGCGGCCTCCCTGACGGCCGCCGCCGCCGAAGAAGCTGCCGAACATATCGTCGCCAAAGATGTCGCCAAAATTCTGGAAGATGTCTTCCATACGCATCCCCCCGCCGCCGAAGCCGCCGCCACCAAATCCGCCTCCGCCACTCATTCCCGCATGGCCGAACCGGTCGTATTGTGCGCGTTTGTCGGTGTTGCTCAGAACGTCATAGGCCTCTGCCGCTTCTTTAAACTTTTCTTCAGCATCTTTATCGCCCGGATTTCGGTCGGGGTGGTACTGAAGAGCTATCTTCCGGTAAGCCTTTTTTATCTCGTCTGCGCTTGCGGTTTTGGCTACACCCAATACCTCGTAATAATCTCTTTTTGACATCAGTTCGTTTTGATCTTTTGTGGCGGCACTACGCTTTTATCTTTTTCAGAAATTCCTTAGCGTCCTCCACCCTTATTTTCCTACAATAACTTTTGCGTACCGGATCAGCTTATCGTTCAGGTAGTAGCCCGGTTCTATTTCGTCAATCACCTTGCCTGCCAGTTCAGGATCAGGAGCGGGTATTTCCGTAATGGCTTCATGAAGGTCGGCGTCGAAGGGATGATGAATGCTCTCCATTTTCTTCAGCCCCTTGCCCTGCAGCGTGCTTCTCAGTTTATTAAACACCAGCGATACTCCTTCCTTTATCTGAACCAGATCGTCGGTTGCTTCCATTTGTTTGGCGGCACGGTCTGTGTCGTCCAACACTACCAGAAGCGCCTGCATCATATCTTTCGCTGCCGTCTGCCTCAGTTCGATCGCCTCTTTGGCGTTCCTCCGACGGAAATTATCAAATTCGGCCACCAGGCGCAGGTACTTGTCTTTCATCTCTGCGAGCTCGCCTTTTACCTGTACCAGCTCACTGTCGTCTTCCACGGAGTCGTCGAGGTGTTGCGTACCCGGCACACTATCGTCCACATTAAGTTCACGGGCGATTTGTTCTTCTGCCTGTGCCTGTGTCAGGTTGTCGGTTTGTTCTTCCGTTATGTTCTCTTTTTCAAAGTCTTTTTCGTTCATAGCCTTCTTTTTTTTGAAAAACATGGCGCAAAAGTAAGGTCAATAAATTTGCCATCCTGAAGCAGTGGGACAAAATGGCGTAGCCCATCTTTCCTGTTGCGACTTTTTTTTAAAAGGGTGCCCGCAGCCTGTCTGCTACCTTGTTGAGCGGAAAGGGAAGCCGGTTGTCCCAATACTGATAATAAGGCACTTCCACCGGACCAAAGCCTTTGTAAAAGCGAGCTACATCGGGTATATCCGAACCTTCAAAATCGAAGATCATCCCCGTGCCCGAAAACCGCCGAATTATTTCATTGATAAAAAAATAGGTGGCCCGCATCTCACGACCCCGTTGTGAAGGCGCTCCCAGCAGATAGTAAAGGCGTTTTCTATCCTTCAACAAAAGCCCGGCATATACCAGTTCTCCCTGTTCATTCCCGATGCCTGCGGTAAAAACCTGCTCGGGCGACAGGGCTTGCTGTAGCTGCCGCAATCGCTCAAAGTGTCGCGGCTTATAGGCTGCCACCTTACCGTATGCACTCTGGTAGAGACGGAGTACCTCATCGAAAGACACATCATGGCGCCAGATGCAACCCCTGTTTCGGGCTTTGTTAATATTTTTCCTGCACTCGGCGGTAAAAGACCCTGCAAGTGTTTCGTAAGCGCTGCTCAGTGGCAAAATGAAATTTGTGCGCCGACGTGTTTTGGCTCCAGGGAGCAGATACTCATCCCCAGACGAAAAACTTATAAGAGACGAAAAACTTCGGACTGCTTCTGCTATCGGTTGCCTTAATCGGGCCTCAGGGCTTCCGAGCAGTCCAAGGCTTTGCGTAAAAACGGGCATATACACCATGCGCAGACCGGCTATTTGCTTTACGGGCAGTGCCATGACCGACCGATAATCTTCGACTACCAGACCATACCAGTCATCGGCCATAACATTCAGAAAAGCCGATGCATCGTATAAACTGCCTCTGGCATCGCGCTGCACTGCTGTATCCCACTTGCGATAGTTGAGCGATGCATGAGGAACAATATGGATCTGATCAGCCAAGGAAGTTTATTTGAACTGCAGCACTTTTGCGGGCTGCACTCTGCGAATATATTGCAAGGGAAGCCACATCCATCTGTTGCAGAGGATGAGTGTGGCGACATCAATGAGCAGCACAGGTAGCCATTGTATGCGCACCGGTACTACGCTCATGTAATAAGTAGCTTCGTTGAGCTTTAAAAAACCATAGTTTTTTTGAAGCAGACAAAAACCAATGCCGATCATGTTTCCCAGCAAGATGCCTGCCCCGGCGATGAAGGCCGAGTGGGCATAAAATATACTTCTGATCTTGCCATCAGTCATGCCCAGCGCTTTGAGCACACCCACCGTTTTGGCCTGCGAAAAAATAAGGATGATCAATGCCACTGCCATATTGATGATGGCTACGATACCCATGATCACGAGGACGAGCTGTGCATTTATGTCCTGCAACTGCAGCCAGTCGAAAACGTTTGGATAGATCTCATACATAGTGCTGGTCGTAAGCGGTGCGTCAAGAAAACGATTGAATACCGTTGCGGCAACCGTGTCGGCATACCGGGCTTGTGTGAGGTCTATCTGATAGCCGTTAATCTGATCTTGGCTCCAGTTGTTGATGCGTTGCAGCAACCTAATATCGCAAAGGGCATATTCTTTATCCACCTCATCCATGCCCGTGTGAAAAACACCACGCACCAACACTTTGCGGAGGCGCGGTGCGGTGGATCCGGGCTCGAGAAAATACAACAACAGGTGATCGCCAGGTTGTACCCGCAGCCGGTTGGCGGTAGTGGTAGAAAGCACCACCTGTCGTGCATAGTCGGTATCGTTGTAACTGATGGGCTGTCCCTGAAACTTAATGCCCGGGGGCAAATGCCAATCTGCCGTTACTCCCTTTAGCTTGATACCTTCCATGGACTTATCGGCCTGTAAAATGGCCGGACGAAGCACATAGGGATAAACGCCCGCCACATGCTGCAGCGACGCTATGCTATCGGCAAGGGCCTTATCGAAATACACAGGAGTGTTGGAAATGAGATTGGCAGCATTGGGATTAAACTCGGTGACATGTACATGGCCCCAAAAGGCAAACAATTTTTCTCTGATCTCGTATTTAAATCCATTAATAAAGGCCATCGCTACAACCATGGTGGCCACACTGAGCGCGGTTGCGAGAATGGCAAGGCGGATGATGAAGGAAGTGAAATTTCCTTTTTGACTGCTGATATACCTGCGTGCTATGAAAAATGGAAGGTTCACTATTGAGGGGTGGAATACGCTGTTGCTCCTCAAAGATAATGGTTGTTGCGGGAGGCGGTGGCCGCGTCCTTAATTCTTCTATTTTTACACGGAATGTTTACAGGCAAAAAACTGTCTTATCTGCTCGCATGGTCGGTCATTGTGCTGGGCATTGCATTCCGCATCGTTATCTATTGCCAAAACCGCAACCTCATTATTGATGAAGCCAACATTGCCCGAAATGTCGTGGAACGTGGATTTGCAGGACTAACCCAGCCTTTGCGTTACGAGCAGTATGCCCCTCCCGTGTTTTTGTGGATCACTAAGCTGAACACTTTACTTTTTGGCACCAGCGAGTATGCGTTCCGGCTGCTCCCTCTTCTTTGCAGTTTTATAGCACTCGTGCAACTCTTTTTTTTACTGAAAAAAGTAGCCGGGGTGAAAACAGCATGGTATCCGCTTTTCCTTATGGCTACCGGATGGATCTATATACGTTACAGCACGGAGGTAAAACAATATTCTTCCGATACCGTAGTGGCAATGTCTCTGCTTTTGCTGAGCATCAACGTAGCCGTAGAACGATGGGCGCCGTGGCGGTTCGTGCTTCTCTGGATAGTCGCCGGCAGTATGGCCATCTGGGCGTCGATGCCGTCTGTGTTTATACTGGCGGGCGTGGGCCTTTTTTATGCTGCAAAGGTTTGGAGATTAAAAAATTACAAAGCCCTGATTCTTCTGGGAATAATTGCCGCAATATGGCTGCTGCAGTTCTTGCTGTACTATGCTTACATTTTGAAGCCGGAAGCACATTCAGACTATCTTCAAAACAGTCATAAGAACCACTTTCTTTACTTGCTTCCGGTCAATGCTGAGCAATGGAATTACAACGTCAACTCCCTGAACACCTTGCTCACCGCCATCGGAGGAAAATGGGCATTGTCCATAGCGCTGCATCTCATCTGCTTTTTCACCGGTGCATGGGTCTTACTCCGAAGAAAAAAGGCGGAAGCTATATTGTTTTTTGTACCGATACTCGCCTTACTTCTTGCAGCAGCACGGCATGATTTCTCCCTACTGCCACGGGTTTCTTTATTTATAATGCCGCTGTTTCTGACAGTCATGGGTGTGGGGTTAGAGGCGCTGTTTCAGATACGATTTCCTGCGGTAAAGTTGGTGTTGGTGGCAGCCTGCCTTGTAGCGATGGTTAACTTCAACGAGTTAGCAAGCCTGGCAAAACCCATGAGATTTGAACGAATAACGGAATCGTACCCCTGGATAGAACAGCGGAGGACAGATGAGAAAATATATATCCACGATCTGGCTATGCCTCAAAACATTTATTACACCACCATTCACCCGGACCGTAGGCGCTGGTCCTTTATGAAAACAGCAACGTACTTTTTTTGGAATACCGATATGGATTCGCTTTGTAAAACGGTGCAGGGTAAAAGCTTTTTTGTGTATGGCCTGTTGGAAGATTGGGATTGGAAAAGAAGCGAAGAAACGTTCCCGAAATATTTCAACCTTCTTGATTCTATGACGAATGAGACAAACAGGACTTTCTACTTTGCCCCAAAGCAGGCTGTAAACTGATGTAAACAGGCATAAAAAAACTGCCGAAGATAGTCTCCGGCAGCTTTCCTGAAATCGGATAAGTGTGAACTTAATCCAGTGCCGTAGCACCTTCTATCAGCACACTCGCCTTATTGTTAAGCACTTCTACAAAACCACCGGAGATTTCATACAATTCAGAGCTGGCTTTGTCCTTAATGATTTTCATTTTGCCCTTACCAAGTGTAGCGATCATTGGAGCGTGATTCTCGAGAATCTCGAAAGAGCCCTGGATACCCGGCAGTTGAATGCCGTACACGTTTCCGCTGTAAACCTTATGTTCGGGTGATAATATCTCTAGTTGCATTGAGCCCCCTCCATCTCCCCCTAAGGGGAAGGGTTTTAAATGTTATAAATATTGTTTCTCCGCCAGCCCTACTCCCACGGGGAGAGCCGGGAGCGGCCAATTTAGTTTTTCGCCTGCTCCATCAGCTTTTTACCCTTGGCAATAGCATCGTCGATATTACCTACAAGGTTAAATGCAGCTTCAGGATATTCATCAACCTCGCCGTCCATGATCATGTTAAATCCGCGAATGGTCTCTTCGATCGGAACCAGAACACCCTTAAGACCGGTAAACTGCTCCGCAACATGGAAAGGCTGCGAAAGGAAGCGCTGCACCTTGCGGGCGCGGGCCACCGTTTGCTTATCTTCTTCAGAAAGTTCGTCCATACCAAGGATGGCGATGATATCCTGAAGTTCTTTATAACGCTGAAGAATAGACTTAACGCGGTTGGCGCAGTTGTAGTGCGCGTCGCCTACGATAAGCGGGGTAAGGATACGTGATGTAGAATCCAGCGGATCTACAGCAGGGTAGATACCAAGGTCAGCAATTTTACGAGACAATACCGTAGTGGCATCAAGGTGGGCAAAGGTAGTAGCCGGAGCCGGATCGGTAAGGTCATCCGCAGGTACATATACGGCCTGTACGGAAGTGATCGAACCATTTTTAGTAGAAGTGATACGCTCCTGCATCAGACCCATCTCTGTGGCCAGTGTAGGCTGATAGCCCACCGCCGAAGGCATACGACCCAGAAGTGCCGACACCTCAGAACCCGCCTGTGTAAAACGGAAGATATTATCTACGAAGAAAAGAATGTCTTTTCCTTTACCGGTGCCATCACCATCGCGGAAATATTCGGCGATTGTAAGACCAGAAAGGGCTACACGCGCACGTGCTCCGGGAGGTTCATTCATCTGCCCGAAAACGAAGGTAGCCTTAGACTCTTTCAGTTCTTCAGTACTTACAGAAGACAGATCCCATCCACCTTCTTCCATGCTATGCTTAAATTTCTCGCCGTATTTTACAATGCCTGCTTCGATCATTTCACGCATCAGGTCATTTCCCTCGCGCGTACGCTCGCCCACACCGGCAAATACCGAAAGACCGGAATATGCTTTCGCGATATTGTTGATCAGCTCCTGGATCAATACGGTTTTTCCTACACCCGCACCACCGAACAAACCAATCTTACCACCCTTGGCATAAGGTTCGATCAGGTCGATAACCTTGATACCGGTAAATAATACTTCGGTAGCGGTAGAAAGATTTTCGAACATGGGCGGCTTTGCGTGGATCGGACGACCATTTGTCTTGTCCGGCTGTGGCAAACCATCAATTGCATCACCGGTTACATTGAAAAGACGACCGTGGATCTGCTCACCTACCGGCATAGCAATGGCCTTTCCGGTATCTCTTACTTCCATACCGCGCACCAGACCTTCGGTACCGTCCATGGCTACCGTACGGACACTATCTTCACCGAGGTGCTGCTGTACTTCCAAAACCAGTTTGTCGCCGTTTTCACGGGTTAATTCGAGCGCGTTGTAGATTTCAGGCAGCTTATTTTCGTTGCTGAAATAAACGTCCACAACCGGTCCGATGATTTGTTTGATTTTACCAACGTTTGGCATAAGACTCAATTATCTTAAAGAGAAAGTTTGAATTAAATAAATGAGGGATATCCTCAATTTTGGCGCAAAGGTAATAGTATGAGGTGAAAAACCAAAAGAGAAAAACAGGATTCAGATAAGCTTTCACTGCATGCCGCTGCTGTGAGAAAACCTTGTGAAAGTCTGTGCGTCAAACCGGCAAGGAACAGGCTCAACGCTTATCTTTGACGCGATTTAAAAAGAATATAGTGAAATATCGTCACGCGATACTGATCGTTTTACTGATCATACTTATAGACCAGGCGCTTAAGTTTTACATCAAGACGCATTTCTATTACGGCAAAGAAGTAGAGGTAATTGGCTCCTGGTTTCGTCTGCATTTCATCGAAAACGAGGGCATGGCCTTCGGCATGAAACTGAGCCAGGCCTCCGCAGGCAAGTTAATCCTTACGCTATTTCGCCTGGTAGCGGTGGTATTTGGGTTCTTTTTGCTGAAGAGAATTGTGGTGCGTGGTTACACACGTGGAGCCATTATCTGCGGCGCACTGATCCTTGCCGGCGCCTTGGGAAACCTGATTGACAGCGTGTTTTACGGTTTGATCTTTACAGAAAGTTCTTTTCATCTGGCAAGGCTTGTACCCTTTGGCCAGGGGTATGGTCAACTATTTCATGGCCGGGTGGTGGACATGCTCTATTTTCCACTGGTAGATACCCGTATGCCTCAATGGGTTCCCTTTGTCGGGGGCAAAAACTTTGTCTTTTTTGAACCCGTCTTCAACATTGCCGATGCAGCCATATCCATTGGTGTCCTGACGCTCGTGTTTTTTCAAAAAAGGCTAATTACCCGGCGGCAGCCAGACCCTGCAACCACAGCCTCTCTGGAAGTGCAGGCTTAAAATATCTTTTATGTCTGAAACAGAACTCCTTTCGATAAATGTTTGGCTGGCGGGCAGAAGTTATCGCATCCGCATCAAGCCCGAAGAAGAAGAGCCCGTAAGAAAGGCAATCAAAATAGCGGATGAGAAACTGTCTGAAATGCGCCTGCAGTACACGGGCAAAGATGACCAGGATTTTCTGGCAATGGTACTGCTCATGTACGCTGCCGACACAGCCGTGGACGTACTCCAAAACCCTTTTTTGCGACAAAGCCTTCAAAGCATGACTGAGAGAATAGACAAAATACTTGCAGCAGATGATTAAGGCTCGAGCACTGAGAGCAGTTGCTCCATTTTGCTTCCCCTCGACCCCTTGATCAGAATCTGAGTATATTCCGGCTTTTGATTTTTTAGCGCGGTTGCCGCCTCTGCGGAGGTAGCATACCAATGATAAGCCTGAGTAAGGCCTTCAAACTCTTTGCCTACCAGCACCACATCCTTCCATGTAAACTGACTGATAAATGCCAGCAGTTCTTCGTGTTCGCGTTGTTCTTCACTGCCCATTTCCTTCATACCTCCGAGCCAAAGTAGTTTAGCCTGGCCCGGCATACCTGCAAAGTTTTGAATAGCCGCCCGCATACTTGTGGGGTTAGCATTGTAGGCATCGAGAATAATTTGATTGGTCCCCCGGGTCAGTAACTGAGACCGGCTGTTGTCGGGCTCATAAGCTTCTATAGCGGCCTTTACGGTGTCTATATCCATTCCGAAATGTATGCCCACCGCCACGGCCACCATAATGTTGGGAAAATTGTAGTCGCCTACGAGGCGGGTATGCAGTGTTGTTTCCATTCCGGAGTTCAGAAGAGCAACCGACAAAAATTTATCTCCGTGCAAGGGCCTTCCGATAAAATCTGCATTAGCACTGCCATAAGTGACTCGTCGGCTGATGCCCTTTGCCATGTCCTGCAGATAGCCGAGATCTGCGTTGCAAAAAATGGTGCCGTCCTCATCGCGAAGAAAATCAAACAGCTCGCCCTTGCCTTTGCGTACGCCTTCTTCTCCGCCAAAGCCTTCTATATGCGCTTTCCCTACATTGGTGATGATGCCGTGTGTCGGCGCTGCCAGGGTACAGTACGAAGCAATTTCGCGCTGATGATTGGCCCCCATCTCTACTACGGCCATCTGGGCATCCGCGCCAATTTTCAGCAGGGTCAGCGGTACGCCGATATGATTATTGAGATTGCCTTCTGTAGCATAGGTGATAAAGCGTTTGCGCAAGACCGCGGTGATGAGTTCCTTGGTAGTCGTTTTGCCATTAGAACCGGTAATGGCAAGGACGGGAATCCGGAATTGCATCCGGTGATGATGGGCCAGTTGCTGGAGCGCAGCCAGCACATCGGGCACCAACAGCATACGCGGATGCGATGGAGAAACAAGCTCATCTACTATAGCATAGGCGGCTCCCTGTTCGAGGGCCTTCAGCGCATAATCGTTGCCATTGAAGCTTGGACCTTTCAGCGCGAAAAAAATTTCTCCTTCTTTTACTTTGCGCGAGTCGGTCTGCACCTGAGGATGCTGCAGGAAGATCTGGTAGAGCTGTTCGATTTTCAAGTGTACAAGTTATGCGCAAAAATAAAAACCCCTCAGATTTCTGAGGGGCATTTATTGCTTTTTATAACTATTATCTTCTGCGGCCAAAGTAGTTGCCCGATCCCTGATCGTTGCGACCACTTGGGCTGCCGAGGCGATCCATTACCAGACGGAAGCCTACTGTAGCGCTACCCTGATTGGCTTGCTGATAGCGGCGTGTGCCCGGAGACATCCAGTAAGCACGATCTGCCCAGCTTCCACCTTTGATCACACGGCTGTCGTTGTTGATAAGTGTCGTACGGCCATAGTCATATACGAATACTGAATCACCGTCAATGTAGTCTCTCGCATCCGGATCATTAACCATGAAGTTCTGATTTCTCTTTTCTGCAATTTCTTCTCCGGTCATCAGACGTGTGGTCAGGTTACCGAGGCTATCTTTTTCTTCCAGGGTATTGTCTTCAGCAATCCTTCTGTAGGTATCAAAAACGTTACCACGGAAAGGACGGAAATCTTCAGCATCCTGGTAAGTAAGCGGGCGATAAGTATCCAATACCCACTCGCTTACGTTGCCGGCCATATTATACAGACCAAATGCATTGGGCTTGTAAGAAAATACCGGAGCGGGGATATCAGCATTGTCATTAAGACCGCCGGCTACACCCATCGCATCGCCAGGTCCACGTTTGAAGTTTCCAAGGAATTCACCTTGCTGCTGATTGCGCATACCTGAGCGAACACCATCTTTGGGTCCCCATGGATATACATTACGATCGGTAACCACTTCTTCACCACGACGGCGGCGGGTTTCGGGCTCAGGGTTATTGCCTGCAAGGCCAAGAGCTGCATATTCCCACTCAGCCTCTGTCGGGAGACGGTAGTTTGGTAACAGGTATCCATCTGCATAGCCAATGTTACGACGTCCGGAACCGTTAGGATCAAGATCGCGTTTCTTCCTTACACCGGATGCACCTTCGTACTGACCGCTGATATAAGCCTCAGTAGTGAAAACATCTTCATTCACCTGATTCGGATTCTTTTTCAGCATTCCGTTCTTGATCAGGATGTATTCATTAACACGGTCACTCCTCCACTTGGCGAACTCATTTGCCTGATACCAGTTTACACCCACCACCGGATAATAGTTATAGGCCGCATGGCGGAAATAGTACTGCACCAAAGGTTCGTTGTAAGAAAGCGCCCTGCGCCAGGCTGTACTATCTGGCATAGCTTTTGCGATCACGTCCGGATAATCTGATCCGTACGCGCGTTGAAGCCAGTAAATATATTCGCGATAATGTACGTTGGCTACTTCAGTTTCGTCCATATAAAAGGACGACACAGAAACCGTACGCGGTATATTGTTGCGTTCTACTGTAAGATCTTCCTCAGTTTGGCCCATGGTAAAACGACCACCTTCTACGAAAGTGAGGCCGGGACCCATTTGCTGACCAGGGTAATTGGGAACATCATATCCACCCAGGCGAGGGTCGTTGTAATCCCATCCTGTAGCCCTTGAGACACCAGTGGATTTGTTGTTTGATGAGCAAGCTGGTAGAAAAGTGGCTGCTCCCACACACAGCATACTCAAGCCAATGAAAGTTCTTTTCATAATCAGTGAAAAATATTAGCTAGATTGATTGACAATAGTTAAAAAGCGTTACAATGTTAGAGCATTCTTTTCAAAATGTCAAGCATTGAAACCTTCTGGAATAAAAAAAGCAAAAAACTTTTTTCTGTTGTCAATTCATAATATTCTGTTATGTTTTTCGTTTTATCTCCACATTGCCTGTCTCAAAAACGCAGAGATACTTAATTACGTAATTTTGATAACCATTCAGGGTGTGCCTGTAATCGAGAACCACATGAAGAAAATAACCAGCATTTTATCCCTGTGCCTGCTTGGCCACAGCTTCTGTTTCGCCCAATCTTCTACAAAGCATTGCGAGGTTAATCCGCGAAAAATATCTGATGGCTATATCACCGAGAAAATAAACCTGAAACAGTTTGCGGCTCCGGAGGTTGTGATTTCCAATACGGTGTATGAGCCTGTATCTGGCACCCCCCCGGAAATTCCAGTTGATGCGGCTACTGAAGTAGCCCTGGGTATGGAGCGCAAACAGGCTTTTGCCTTTATTAATATACCGGTCTTTAAAAAAAATGAAGCCGGAACGGTGTCACAACTTGTTTCCTTCGACCTGAACATCGAAGAACAAAACACAACAAAACCAAAACCGCTGGCTAAAACTACGGGACAGGGAGAAAGCGTGCTGGCCTCCGGAACCTGGTACAAAATATCGGTTGCCACACAGGGTATCTATAAAGTGGACTACGACTTTATCAAGAACAAACTCAACACAGATCCGGCCCTGATCAACCCCGACAACATTCGGATTTTTGGCAACGGTGGCCTGATGATGTCCGAAAATAATGCTGTGGACACCCTGGACGACCTTGTAGAAAATAATATTGAAGTACATGATGGGGGCGATCATAAAATGGATCCCGGCGACTACATTCTTTTTTATGCCAGCGGACCTATGGGATGGGCACCATATGAGGCCAACAAAAGTTTCTATCACTACAAGAATCTTTTTGAAGACAAGAGCTATTATTTTATAAGCTTCGATAAAGGAACGGGAAAGAGAATACCCTTGCAAAAAGATACAACGGTGAGCGGAGCAATCCCGGTTAATACCTGCGACCAATATGCAGTACATGAAGAAGACCTGGTGAACATTGGCAGATTTGGCAAGACATGGTGGGGTGAAGACTTTGGCGTGGATGCTGCAAGGCCTTCGTCAAGAACCTTCACACTGCATACCGGCACATCCGACACCTGCCTGTTCCGGCTTTCAATTGGCTCTAAGAGCAATTCCACGGCGGCATTTAAGGTAACAGTCAACAATGTATATGCCGGTACGTTTACCCTAAGCGGACTTTTTAGTGATCAGGTGGTGAGCAGCTCCAATATATCGGTAAGGATGCCTACGCCCGGCGGTACAGCCACCGTGCAACTTGATTATGTTTCCAACGATAATACAGCAGTGGGCTACCTGGGCTTTATCGAAGTGACGGCGCGCAGCCCGCTAAGCCTATATAATGGCAGCTTTAACTTTCGCGACTGGAACTCTGTGGGCACAGGCAACTGGGCGAATTTTAGAATTGGGGGTAGCAATGGCAACACCGCTGTGTGGGATGTTACTGACCCGCTGCACCCCGTAAAAATTGCCGGCAGCTTATCAGGAAACAGTTTTAGTTTCACCAACGACGCTTCTACCCTACACGAGTATGTTGCCTTCGACGCGAGCAATTTCCTCTCGCCTGAGTTCGTATCGTCTGTAGCTCCGCAAAACCTGCACGGCCTCGGCCCCGTCGATCTGATTGTGGTGACGCATCCGGACTTTATAGAAGCTGCTAATAAGATTGCAGATTTTCATCAGCAGCACGATGGTATGAGGACGGTAGTAGCCACTACCGATCAGATATACAACGAGTTTGGCTCGGGTAGTCAGGACATTGCTGCAATTCGCGACTTTGCCAGAATGCTTTATCGCAATGCAGGTACCAACACCGCAGATATGCCGTCTTATCTTCTCCTGATGGGAGATGCCTCCTTTGATTATAAGGACAGAATTCCTAACAACTCAAACTTTGTGCCTACGTACGAGACAAGCGAATCCGACGATGATATCAGCGGGTATTGCAGCGATGACTTTTTCTCATTTCTTGATGACCATGAAAACATTGAAGGCATTCAAGGCAACGGGTATGCAGTAGTCAACACCATGGATCTTAGTGTAGGAAGACTACCCGTGAATACCGCAGAGGCAGCAAACCGACTGGTAGATAAGATCATCAATTATGCAAGTCCTGCATCACTTGGACCCTGGCGACTTTCTACTACCATCATGGCGGACGATGGCGATCAGAATGTGCACTTTGACGATGGTGAAATCATGGCGGCCACGGTAAATACGCATTCCAATCTCTACAGCGAAACCAAAGTATATATCTCGGCCACGCCTCTCGTTTCCACACCCGGAGGTGTTCGGGCTCCGGACTGCAACAAGGCTATTAATGATCAGGTATATAAGGGAACATTCTTAATGAATTATAATGGTCATGGCAGCATTACGACGCTGGCCCACGAGCGCATCCTTACGCAGGATGATTTTAATGGTTGGAAGAATGAAAATAAACTGCCTGTGGTGGTGACGGCTACCTGCAGCTTTAGTAAGTACGACGACCCCAGCTATGTATCTGCGGGTGAACAGTTGATCGTGAAGCCCGACGGTGGCGCTATTGCGATGCTTACCACTACACAGCTTGTGTATCAATACCTTAACCGGCAGATGAACGTGGATTTTCTGGATGCCTTTTTTCAGAAATACGATGGAAAATGGCCCACCTTTGGCGACGCCTTTAGAATGGGTAAGAATGCTACCTATGTACGCAGCAATCAATACTACTCCACATTGGGTAATTTCAGAAAATTTGCCTTGTTAGGAGACCCCGCGCTTACGCCTGCCTTCCCAAGATACAACGTGGTGACAGAGGCCGTGATAGACGGATATACACAGTTGCCCACAGACACGCTGAAGGCATTGGGCAAATACCAGATCAGTGGTAGTGTGCAGGACGAAAACGGGCAGTTGCTTAGCGACTTCAACGGCCGGGTATATGTAACAATCTATGATAAAGCGCGGCTGGTGCAGACACTTACCGGTCCCACGCGCAACTTTCAGGTACAGAACAACATCATTTACAAAGGCAAGGCATCTGTGACTAACGGACTGTTTTCCTTTGCCTTTATTGCACCCAAAGACATCAATTACACCCTGGGCACCGGAAAAATAAGCTACTACGCAGAAAACGGACTGACTGATGCCGCAGGTTCGGATACACTCGTAAAAATCGGCGGCTCATCAGATATAGTGGCTGCGGACGAAACTGCACCCCTGGTAAAACCGTTCATGAATGATTCCCTTTTTATCGACGGTGGAATTACTGGCAGCAACAGCATTCTTTTTGTCCAGTTGTATGATGAGTCGGGCATCAATGTGTCGGGCAACAGCGTAGGCCACGACCTCACCGGTGTGCTGGATGGCAATGTGGCGAGTCCCTATATACTGAATGATTATTACGAGACATCACCTAACGAATATCAGCATGGCTTCGTCAACTTTCCGGTGAGCGGACTCAGCGATGGCGAACACACCCTTACGGTGAAGGCTTGGGATATGTACAACAATTCGGGAGAAGGTACTGTACGTTTTGTTGTAGTAAGGGGCGAAGTGGTGGCAATCAATAATCTGATGAACTACCCCAACCCATTCCGCGATAAAACTCATTTTGTTTTTGAGCACAACCATCCCGGCGAAGACATGAAGGTGGAGATCAACATCTACAGCAACTCTGGCTACCTGGTGCGTACGATCCGTGATGAATTTACGCCCAATGGAAGTCGCAGTAATGAAATAGTGTGGGACGGAACCGATGATAACGGCGCTCAATTGCGAAGCGGACTCTATGTTTACAAACTAAGTCTGATCACCTCGCAGGGGATACGCGAAACAGCATACCAAAAGCTTGTAATCATCCGTTAATGCTTTTTGAAAGGGAACGATCATGTGTTCTTTTTTAGGTTAAGATGCTATGTTTGCAACACCGTTTAATTAAATACCTTTGCAAAACTTTAAAGTAAATCATCATAGAATGGCAAGACGCTTTGCTCTTATCGGATTAAGTTTATTAACAGGTGTCACGAGCCAGTCGTTGGCTCAAACCAATGTAAACGGGCAGGTAAATACCATCACAACCGCCGTACCCTTTTTGCGTATTTCGCCAGACGCTCGCTCAGGGGCGATGGGTGATGTGGGGATCGCGATTTCGCCCGATGCCAATGCGCAATACTGGAACGTTGCAAAATTACCTTTTGCTAAGAAGCGCTTTGGCGTTTCCATGACTTATACCCCCTGGCTTAAAGATCTGGTGCCCGATATCTGGCTTGGTTACGTGGCTGGTTATGCCAAATTCGGTGCCGAAGACAATCAGGCTATCAGTGGTTCTATACGCTATTTTTCCCTGGGCGATATCAACTTTACCGATATTGAGGGGCAACCCCTGGGCACGGGTAAGCCGAGAGAATATTCTTTCGATCTTGGCTATTCGCGCCGGCTTTCGGAATATCTTTCGGTAGGTCTTTCACTGCGCTATATACACTCTGCCCTGGCGGTAGGCTATAGCAGTTCCAATTCTGACGTAAAGCCGGGCAATGCTTTCTCTGCCGACCTCGGCGTGTTTTATTCCAAGACAAAAGAGATTGACGAGTTTCGCGCAGATAATTTCAGTTTTGGTGCCGTGTTGAGCAACGTGGGGTCAAAAATTTCTTATACTTCGGTTCGAAAAGATTTCATCCCGATCAACCTGGGCCTCGGTGTAGCTTACACCAAATCTTTGGACGAATATAACAAGCTCACCCTTGCACTGGATGTCAATAAACTTTTGGTTCCTACGCCCAAGGATTCGGGTACGCAAGGCACACCCAAATATTACATTCCTGAAAAATCAGTAGTATCCGGTATGCTCGGCTCTTTTGGCGATGCCCCCGGCGGCTTCAGTGAAGAACTACGCGAGTTTCAAATCTCCGTAGGTGCAGAATACTGGTATCAGAACCAATTTGCTGTGCGTGCGGGCTATTTCTACGAAGACAAGACTAAGGGCAATCGTAAATACCTTACAGTAGGCGTTGGCGTTAAGCTAAACGTATTCACACTCAATGGTTCATACCTCGTTCCCTCGGGCAGTGGTATCAACCGCAATCCGTTGTCCAATACATTCCGTTTCTCACTTGTTTTTGATTTCGATGAGCTTTCTAAATCAGACAGCGGCGAATAGACGAACTATTTTCAAAGAAAAAAGGCACGGATCGCTCCGCGCCTTTTTTCTTTAACTCATAACAACAGATTAGTTGGAGGGAGCAAAGAGTGCCTCGTCGAGTTTTGGATTTACTTCGATGCTGCTAAAAGTGATAGGACCCTGAGGTGAATCAATGGTCATAGCCATAACCAACCCGCCCGGCAACGCTTTATAGTTGCTGAAGTTTGTTACCAGCTCCTGTGGACCCTGCTCTGTACTAACACTGCTGGACTCGCGCAGAAGGTAGAACGTTTTTGCATCGAAATACATGAACTGCTCGCTACCGTCGCTGCTTGTCATTTTCAATTTTACTACGGCCACACCGTCCAGCTCTTCTTTGCCCACTACTTCCAGTTTGTTTCCCTTGGCTTTATAATCTACCAGAGCTCCCTGAATATCGAGCTGCTTCTGCAGAGTTTTTACCATCTCTTCCGGCATTGGCTCTGGTGCCGTTTGTTGCTGTATAGGAAAATATACCCAGCCACCTTTGTCGGTTACGATCTGATAGTTGTTCATGTCCATCACCTTCATATCCATACGCCAGCCCTTTTTATTAATGGCCGAAATATCAAGGGGTATTTCCATTCCCTGTACCGACATGCTGCCCGTCATTTTGATAGACTCAAGTGCTTTCCAGTTTTTTTCACCACCAATAGATTCCAGATGTTTCTTCACTACTTCTTCGGCAGACTGGGCCCATGTGGAAACCGTGCACACTGCAGCCGTAAGCGCCAGCAGAGACATTTTTACAATTCTCATAAAAATTATTTTTTGATTTTTTCCCGAAGTTAATCAGAAGAATGTGCAGAAAATCAACGCCCGGAAAATATTCCTTGATGCTTCTGCAGGCTCTCCCTCCCTTAAACATATTCGCTGAGCTCCAGCCAGCGCAGTTCCTTTTCTTCCAGCAAGGCGGTTACTTCCGTTATTCTGGCGCTAAGCTCCTGCAATTGTTCATAGGGCAGTCCGGAGGCACTCATTTTCTCTGTTATTTCCTGCTTTTCCTTTTCAAGTGCAGGTATTTCCTTTTCGAGTGCTTCAAATTCGCGCTGCTCTTTGTAAGAGAGCTTACGCTGTTTTTGTGCGCTCGCCGCCGGCTTTTCTGAAGTATCCGGTTTGGCGGGGACGGCAGACGCCCTTGCAGTTTCTGCCTTTTGTTGTAAGCGGTATTGGCTGTAGTTTCCCGGAAAATCGCGCACCACTCCCTCGCCCTCGAAAACAAACAAATGATCTACCAGCCGATCCATAAAATAGCGATCGTGAGATACGATGAGCAGGCATCCAGGAAACTCACTCAGAAAATCTTCCAAAACAGACAGCGTCGGCAGGTCGAGATCGTTTGTAGGTTCGTCAAGAATCAGGAAATTCGGATTCCTAAACAGCACAGAGAGCAACTGAAGCCGCTTTTTTTCGCCACCGCTCAGGCGCGAGAGATAAGTATATTGCTGATCGGGAGGAAAGAGAAAAAGCTGTAAAAACTGCGCAGCACTCAGACTGCCACCGCCGGCAAGCGGAAAACTTTCGGCAATATTCTTAACGTATTCGATCACCCTTACATCTTCTTTGATCTCAAGACCCTGCTGCGAAAAATTGCCGAACACTACGGTATCCCCAATGTTTGGCTTCCCGCTGTCGGGCGTCAAATGGCCTTGTAGCATTTCGAGAAAAGTTGATTTTCCGGCTCCATTTTTCCCCACAATGCCAATACGTTCTCCTTTTTTGAAAGTGTAATCAAACCCCTTCAATATCACCTTGTCACCAAAGCTCTTATAAACTTTTTTGAGTTCAGCAATTTTACCGCCCAGTCGATTCATCTTCATCTGCAGCGCTATATCATTGTCCACAATACGCTGCTTTGCCACAGCTTCTACCTTATAGAAATTGTCTTCTCTGCTGCGCGCTTTGGTAGTTCTCGCTTTGGGCTGTTTGCGCATCCACTCCAACTCTTTCCGGTATTCGTTGCGTGCTTTATCTATAGTTGCCTGCTGACTTTCAATACGGGCGGCTTTCTTTTCGAGAAAATGTTCATAGTCGCCGCGATGTTCGTACAGATCGCTTCCTTCGAGTTCCCATATTTCTTCACACACCGCATCGAGAAAATAGCGGTCGTGGGTCACCAGCAGCAGGGTTATCTTCTCCTGATTGAGGTAATGCTCCAGCCATTCCACCATTTCCACATCGAGATGATTGGTGGGCTCATCCATAATGAGCAGGACGTGGCGGTGCTCAAAACCAATGTCAATAAGCGTTTGCGCCAGCGCCACCCTTTTGCGTTGTCCACCAGAAAGGGTAACAACAGGCTGCTGCAGATGGTGAATGTTGAGTTTGCCGAGTATCTGTTTCACCTTCGCATCAAAATCCCAGGCATTGAGCTCGTCCATGCGTACAATGGCTTCGCCCAGCAATGTTGCATCGTGTTGTTCACTTACCGCTTCATAATGCTTGATGGCATTGATGACTGGATGATCGTGGTGAAAAATATTATCGAGCACGCTCAACGCTTCATTGAATTTTGGTTCCTGCTCAAAAAGCGCAACGGTCACATCTTTGTGTATCCACACCTTTCCCTCGTCGGGCGTTTCTCTTCCCGAAAGTATTTTCAGCAAAGTGCTTTTGCCGCTGCCGTTTCTTGCTACCAACGCAATTTTATCTCCCTCGCTGATGTGAAAGGAAATTTTTGAAAACAAAGGTTTCACCCCATAACTCTTGCTGATCTCTTCTGCCGAAACGTAGTGCATGCCGGATATAATACTGATAAAATGGAAGCAAAAGTAGCCCCTTTTGCCGCGCCAGCGCACAAAGCTCTGCCGTTGCGGTACGAATTTTTATTTAGCGTTATACCTACATTTGTCTTTTATGATCAGGAACGTACTGGAACATTTTGGAAGAATTGTGTTGATGCTGAAAGGGTCGTTTTCAAAACCGGAGAACGGGCAGGTGTACTGGAAAGAGTTTATGGAACAGTGCAACGATATCGGGATACGCTCGCTCCCTATCGTGCTCATCATCTCTATCTTTCTCGGAATGGTACTTACGGTGCAAACCGCCTATCAGCTCATCAGCCCGCTGGTGCCCAAGCCTGTCATAGCCGGCATCGTAAGGGATTCATCCATTCTGGAATTATCGCCCACGGTGGTCTGCATTGTGCTGGCGGGTGTAGTGGGGTCGAAGATAGCTTCGGAACTGGGCAATATGCGGGTGAGCGAGCAAATAGATGCACTCGAGATTATGGGCATCAATACCAAGACCTATCTTGTACTCCCTAAGATTGTAGCGGCATTGATCATGGTCCCTTGCCTCATCATCATCTCTATCGCCACCAGCATCTGGGGCGGCTATATTGCCGGTATGTTTTCCAGCATTTTGTCGAAAGAACAATTTCAACAGGGGCTGACGCAAGGCTTTCTTCCCTACAATCTGTTCTTTGCCATGATGAAGGCATTTACGTTTGCGTTTATCATCTCCACCATTCCTGCCTATTACGGCTATTATGTGAAAGGTGGAGCGCTGGAAATTGGAAGAGCTTCAACTACCGCTGTGGTGGTAAGCTGTATCCTTATCTTATTTGCAGATTATATCCTCACCGTCTTGCTGCTCTGACCTAAGTGTTGTCGCCAGGTAACGGTTTTGATGAGGACGGCTCCTGAACAACTGCATCTCTATTTCCTGCCCTAGTTGCATCAGAAATCATTCGGAAGGCTTGCAAAGCAATTTCCTGCCTGATGGCATCTGCACGGGCGCCTTCAGCCAGGGGTTCGGGCAAATGGTAGTTGATGGAAAGCTGGAAGCTCGTTTCGCCAAAGGCATCCGCAAAAACGTCCACAGGTTCCTGTACATGCAGGGTTTGCTGCACCATTTCTTTCAAATCTTTGATAAGCGTGCGAAGTTCATGCTCCGACAGACCGTACTTTATCGAGAACACAATGCGCCCTTTTCGGGTGTCGCGCTGACTAAGGTTTTCGAGATTCTGGCTCACCAGCGTTTTATTGGGAATGATATAGAGCGAGCCATCGGCATTGCGGACTCTTGTACTTCTGAAGCCGATTTGCTCAACGCTACCCTCAAATGTGCCCAGCCTTACGGCGTCGCCGGTCTTGAAGGGTTTATCGCTCAGAATGGTGAACGCGGCAAAGAGATTTTCCACGCTTTCTTTGGCAGCCAGCGCTATAGCGATACCGCCAATGCCGAGCCCGGTGATGAGCGCGGGTATGTTGACGTTGAAGACATCTCCTAAGATCCAGAAAATGCCTATAGTCCAAAAGATGACTTTAAACACTTCCTTAACCAGCGGAAATAATTGCTCGCGGTCGCGGTTATCTTCCGCCCTCGCCTTGCTGATCCGTACCTGAAAAATGAAGTCCACAATGCGGGAAACGACCAGTGTGAGAAAAAGAATAAGCAGGAACTGAAAAATCTTATCGGCGACGTCGCTCACCCGTACAATGGTGAGACGACTGCCATGTAGCCGTCGAAATACTACCTGGCGAAGGAAAATGGTTAGCTGGTTGACTGCGATATAATAAAGCAAGGTTTGAAGCAACCATTCGAGCGGACGAACGGTAAGGTCCTGAAAAAGTCTTCCATGATTTTTGTCGGTGAACCGGTTGGCAATGACGGCACACAACTTTGCTACCCAGCGCGACAGCGGACGTTTGAGCAGAAGCGTGGCGAAGATGATACCTACGCACCAAAGAATATTCGAGACACGTTCGTTGCCCAGCCGCTGCTCGAGCAGGTGCAGGTTGATTTGCAATATAAGCGCCCACATAACGAAATCTTTTGCGAATAAATATTATACCGAAACGTTGAAATCTCTTAGTGCATCATTGAGACTGGTCTTCAAATCTGTAGAAGGCTTTCGTTGTCCGATGATCAGCGCGCAACTCACCTGATAATCTCCGGCAGGAAACTTTTTGGTATAGCTGCCCGGTATCACTACGCTCCGCGCCGGCACGCGCCCCTTGTATTCCACAGGCTCGGCACCGCTTACATCAATAATCTTTGTGGACTGCGTTAGCACCACATTGGCACCCAGTACCGCTTCTTTTTCCACCACTACCCCTTCCACAACTATGCAGCGTGAACCAATAAAACATCCGTCTTCAATGATCACGGGCGCTGCCTGCAAAGGCTCTAATACGCCTCCAATACCCACGCCCCCACTCAGATGTACGCCTTTGCCTATTTGTGCGCAAGAGCCTACCGTAGCCCAGGTATCTACCATGGTTCCTTCATCCACATACGCACCAATATTTACATAGGAGGGCATCAGCACTACATTCTTTGCAAGGTAGGCGCCATAGCGCGCTACGGCATGCGGCACTGCCCGCACACCGAGGGTTGCATAATCTTTTTTCAGGAGCATCTTGTCATAAAACTCAAAGGGCGCCACATCCCAGGTTTGCATGGGTTGAATAGCAAAATAGAGGAGTATTGCCTGCTTCACCCATTGTTCTACTACCCAGCCCGTTTCAGTGGGTTGCGCCACCCTAAGCCTTCCCTTATCCACCTCTTCGATCACCGCACGCACAGCGTCCCGATAAGCGGATTCTTTCAGTAAATCGCGGTTGCTGTATGCGGCTTCTATTTGCTGTTGTAAAGACATTGCTGCGATAAATGTTTTGTGCTGCCAAAGATAGCGGAACGGAGATTAGTACCAACGCAGCCCCTATTTTTGTGCCGCTTATGAACGCCCGTTTGCTGCTACTTATTTGTTTATTTTCTGCCTGTCGTGAAGCGCGCCACAGCGCTCTTGCTCCTCCAACACCGGAGCAAGCTCCTGCAACTCAAGCCCCTGCGCCAAACAAGGTCGTAGCATCGGCACGGCAACGAATCAACGATAAACTCAATGAGCACTATTTTTCGGTGGAAGTGATCAGCACACCCAAAAGTGACAAGGGCGTATATGAGGTGCTGGTGACCTATCGTAAATATGACGCCTCAACGCAGATTACCATGCCAAAGGCAGACGAGCCCATCATTCCCGAAGTAAAAAAAGGAACAGCGCCCTATTCGTACATTATCGGTTTTCACCATGGTAGCGACAGCAGCTTCAAAGAATATTTCCTCATTGAAGCGGAAAGGAACAGTATCAAAATGCGATACCTTAAGGCTTACTCGTTTAAGTAAACTAACTTTATTTCTTCAGAAAAAAACACCCACTTATGATACCTGTAGTAGATCTCTCGCACTTCACAAACGGCACGGAACAGCAAAAGAAAGATTTTGTGCAGCAACTGGGCAAAGCCTATGAAGAAGTTGGGTTTGTAGCGGTAAAAAATCATGGTATTTCTGATGAATTGATTGCGGATCTTTATGATCAGGTACAGCAATTTTTTTCGTTGCCGGTTGCCACTAAAGAGAAGTACGAGATTCCGGAACTCGCCGGGCAACGCGGCTACACTTCCTTTGGTCGCGAACATGCTAAAGGTTATGAGGCTCCCGACCTGAAAGAATTTTTTCAGTTTGGACAAGTGGTGGAAGACGATGACCCGGTGAAAGACCAGTATCCGGAAAATGTTTTTGTAGATGAAGTGCCGGGTTTTGCGCCGACACTTGAGCAAGCATACAAAGGTTTTGAGCGGTCGGGCTTTGCATTGCTGCGCGCCATCGCTCTATATCTTGGGCTTCCTGAGCAGTTTTTTGACGAGCACGTGCACAACGGAAATTCCATACTGCGCGCCATTCATTACCCGCCTATCACCCAGGAGCCACAGTCTGCTATTCGTGCGGAACAGCATGAAGACATTAACCTGATCACTTTGCTTGTGGGTGCATCCGCAGATGGTTTGCAGATATTGACAAAACAGAACGAATGGGTTGGCGTCACTTCACTGCCCGAACAAATTGTAGTGAACGTAGGCGATATGTTGCAACGGCTTACGAATAACCGACTTAAATCCACCACCCATCGGGTAGTAAATCCTCCGCGCGAAAAATGGGGTTCGTCACGGTTTTCGATCCCTTTTTTCCTGCACCCCAAAAGCAGTATGAGCCTCGCCTGTCTGGAAAGTTGCATCGATGCTGCACATCCCAAAGTTTACGAAGACTACACTGCCGGCGAATACCTTGATGAGCGGCTGAGGGAAATCGGCTTGAAAAAATAAGTTTGCAACAAGGCATTAATACACGTGCTGCCCGCCGTTGATCGCGTAGTTAGCACCGGTAATAAAGCTCGTTTCTTTAGAAGCCAGAAAAGACACGAGGTGTGCAATCTCTTCGGTACCGCCGAGGCGACCCACGGGTATTTCAGAAACTATTTTATTGCGCACTTCTTCGGCTACAGCCATAACCATATCGGTGGCAATATAGCCGGGTGAAATGGTATTAACCGTAATGCCCTTGCGCGCTACCTCCATGGCAAGCGTTTTAGTAAAGCCGTGCATGCCCGCTTTTGCAGCCGAGTAGTTGGCTTGTCCAAACTGACCGCGCTGACCATTGACGGATGATATATTGATGATACGACCATAGTTGCGATCCATCATTTGATTGATGACATGGCGGGTGCAATTAAACACGCTGTCGAGGTTGGTGCGAATGACGGCATCCCAATTTTCTTTGCTCATTTTCCTAAACTGACCATCGCGGGTGATGCCTGCATTGTTGACCAGCACATCTATTGGACCAATGGACTGTTCAATATCACTAATCATTTTACCCACGGCTTCAAAGTCGCCTACGTCCGCCTGATGCATGTCAAAATCATAGCCTTCTCCTTTCATTTTTTCCCGCCATTTTTCTGCCTTCTCTTTGTTGTTGTAATTGGCTATTACATGAAAGCCATCATCTGCCAGGCGCTTGCAGATGGCAGTGCCGAGTCCGCCGGTGGCGCCTGTTACCAGCGCAACATATTTTCTATTCGTGTCCATATCGCTTTTTTTATTCACTTACAATATAATCCGTAAAAACAAAAAAATCAATATAAGCCCCGAGATGATTCTTCGATTAAGTTAGAGGAGGATAAAGGGAAATGGCACGTAGGGAATTCTTTTCGCTCAGGATAGCATCAGTCGCTAAACGATATTGCTAAACAGAACTTCATGCTGCGCTTCAATATTCGCATGAAAAGACTCGGGCAATCTTGCCCAATCAAATAATTCTACAATGATGGGAATGGTACTACGCTGAATTTTTCCCTGCAAGTCCAGTAAAATGTCCAGTGGTAATTTTTGCAGGTTAGCCGTACGAATGACAAGGTCGAGGTCGCTGCCTTCGTGTGCTTCTCCGGTTACCCGGCTGCCATAAGCCCAGATTTCCACCGGTATCTGCAACTCTGAAAAGAATTGAGTCAGGCGTTCACGATCTTTCTCCCTCAGCAGCATGGTTTTGCTTTTTAATGGCTTCCGCAAAAACGCGGGCATCTTCAATAAATCGAGGAAGCAAAAGAAGCGTCTCTTCTGCAAAATCTACTCCGTAATCGTGGGCAGTATTATTTCGGTTCTCGCGGTATTCCAGAAAATGTTCGCACATTTCCGTTGTAATAATTTCCCTCAAAGAAGCTTGTCGAAATACATCATTAAAAAAAAGCCTGTCCACTGCCCTGGAGGAATGTGAATACGGTTTTAAAACCTTTCGCAGAAGCTTTCCGCTTTGTTCCAGTATAATTTCAAATTCCTTGACACAAGCCGAACGGTACATATCGTAATCAATATTCCCGGTATCTGCCTTTAGTAGCAGACCATATGCTTTCTCAAGCGTATTGATACAGCGTTCGTAGTAGGTAGTATCAACGATCATGGAGCAAAGTTCGATTATTGATTAGCAAAAAACACGGTCATCATCACCAAACACTAAATAACAAAAGGTTGATAATTGCTTATCAACCTCAGATTGGCTTTTAAAAATCAGTTTATTATCGAAGAACGTGAGTGATCTGAAGCTTATTGGGACAGCCATACTTCTTGTTGGATGCACAGGAAGCAAGCATTGCCAGGGCTACTACCGCCAACACAGGTACAACGCGACGAAATGTGGAAATTGCTTTCATATTATTGATTGACATTTTTGCAAACTATAAAACCTCTTAGATAGATTTGTAAAGCTAAGAAAAATTAATGAAGCATATACACTTTATAGCAATAGGTGGCGCCATCATGCATCAACTGGCGCTCGCATTACTGAGACAAGGCAATAGGGTAACCGGAAGTGATGACGAAATCAACGACCCGGCGAAAACCAATCTGGAAGCGGCAGGCATCCTTCCTCCAGCTACGGGATGGTTTCCGGAAAAAATAACAGAAGGTATTGACGCCATAGTCCTCGGCATGCACGCGAAGGCAGATAATCCCGAACTGCTTCGTGCACAGCAACTAAGCATACCCGTATTTTCTTTCCCGCAGTATGTGTATGAAGTGTGCCGCGACAAAAGACGTGTCGTGATCGCCGGCAGCCACGGAAAGACAACCATCACGTCAATGCTCATGCATATCCTCCGGAAAACGGGGCAGAACTTTGATTACCTGGTAGGTGCCAAAGTACCCGGTTTTGCACAAAGTGTACAGCTAAGCGATGCTCCGGCAATTGTACTGGAAGGCGATGAATATCCGGCTTCAGTGATCGAAAAACGACCCAAAATTTTCTTTTACCATCCCCACATCAGCGTACTCAACGGCATTGCCTGGGATCATATCAACGTGTTTCCCACCTATGAAAATTATTGCAGTCAGTTTGAACAATATCTGCTAGGCATGCAACCCGGTGCTACACTTTTTTACAATGCGGAAGACAGTGAAGTAGTGCGCATCGTGGGTAAATCTGCAAACCACCTCAACGCCATTCCGTATCGGCTGCCCGCTTTTCTTTACGAAAATGGCGAAGCCTTTGTGGAAACGGACAACGGAGCAGTGAAAATGGCGGTGTTCGGTCGGCACAATTTCATTAACCTGCAAGCGGCTGTGGCTGTGGCGGAAGCTATGGGATTGCCCCGGCAAAAATGTTATGAAGCGCTCGCTGATTTTACAGGGGCAGCACGAAGAATGGAGAAAATTTTTGAGGAAGAAAATATAGTTGCCTACCGCGACTTTGCCCATGCTCCATCCAAGCTGCAGGCTACGCTGGAGGCTGTACGCGAAGCCTACCCACAACACGAACTTATAGCCTGCTTTGAACTGCATACTTACAGCAGCCTGAATGAAAAATTCCTTGCGGAGTATAAAGGCAGCATGAACGCGGCAGACAAAGCTATCGTGTATTTTAGCCATCATGCGCTATCGCTCAAAGGTTTGCCGGAGCTCGACAATGCGACCGTCTTTAACTATTTCAACCGCGAAGACCTGAAAGTAGAAGACAAGAAGGAAGAGCTGGAAGAGACGATAAAAAACCTCATTAAAAAATCGGAAAAACCCGTTTGCCTGCTGCTGATGAGCTCAGGAACCTTCGACGGAATTGACTGGAAAAATGTAAGTTCGCACATCATTTAAAGTTCTCCCTCATGGCACAGCTCGCGCTCCAAAGACCTATCATTTTTTTCGATCTGGAAACCACCGGCGTTGACCACGCGAAAGATCGCATTGTGGAAATTGCCATGGTGAAGCTGAAGACCGACGGCACAAGAGATATCTATAAGAAAAGAGTGAATCCGGGCATGCCTATTCCGGCAGAAGCTTCTTCCATACATGGCATTTATGATCACGACGTAAAAGATGCGCCGACCTTTAAACAGATTGCCCATGGCTTGTACGAGTGGATGAAACACTGTGACCTGGGCGGATACAACAGCGCAAAATTTGACATACCGCTGCTGGCTGAAGAGTTTTTGCGTGCAGGTATCAATGTGGACTTTACCGAGCGACACATGATAGATGTGCAACAGGTATTCTTTAAGATGGAAAGCCGATCGCTGAGCGCCGCCTACAACTTTTATTGCAGCAAAAAGCTCGAAAACGCTCACAGTGCAGAGGCAGACGTGCTGGCTACAATAGAAGTGCTGGAAGCGCAGCTCGATCGCTATACCGATTTGCAAAACGATGTAAAATCGCTACATGGATTTACAGGCGGTGAAGAATATATTGACTATGCCCGACGCATAGTGGTGCGCGAGGGTCATCCGGTATTCAACTTCGGGAAACACAAGGGCAAACGTGTGGAAGATATTTTCAACGCCGAACCGCAGTACTATGATTGGATGATGCAAGCAGATTTCTCCCTGCATACCAAGCAGAAAATCTCTGAGATCCTTAACCGGATGAAACTTGCCAAAACCGGTCTGAAACAATAATACAGGCCTCTCACTCGTTCGTTAACACTATGTGATGACGGTACACATTTAACGTTCCGTTCCGCAATATTTACTATTTTGGATGCCTTAATCTGCACCTGACTTGGATAAGCTTGTTGTCATTCCTACCTACAATGAAAAGGAGAATATTGAAAAGATCATTCGCAAGGTATTTTCCTTGCAGGGTCATTTTCATATCCTCATCGTTGACGACGGCTCTCCGGATGGCACAGCAGTGATCGTAAAAAATCTTCAGCAATCTTTTCCCGGTCAATTACATCTTAAGGAGCGTGCAGGCAAACAGGGACTCGGCACTGCCTATATTTTGGGTTTCAAATGGGCGCTGGAGCAAGGCTACGAATACATTTTCGAGATGGACGCTGACTTTTCTCACAACCCCGACGACCTGCTCCGACTTTTTGAAGCCTGTGCCCATGGCGCCGATGTGGCTGTAGGTTCGCGTTACGTGAAAGGTGGCAAGGTGGTCAACTGGCCGTGGGAGCGCATTTTTATTTCTAAAGGGGGGGCGATGTACACGCAGTTTATCACCTTCATGCCGGTAAAAGATCCCACTGCTGGCTTTGTGTGCTATCGCAAAAAAGTGTTGCAGACCATCCCGCTCGATCAGGTGAAGTTTATTGGATATGCTTTCCAGATCGAAATGAAATATCGAGCATGGAAACTTGGTTTTAAGATCAAAGAAGTTCCAATCACCTTTATTGACCGCACCGAGGGACAATCGAAGATGACCAAGGGCATTGTAAAAGAAGCCATGTACGGTGTGTGGAAAATGAAAAAACACGGTAAAGACCGGGCACAATAATTAGCTTTTCAGCAGTTCAGGCTCCGCCCACTTTATTACACTTTCTCCATTCTCTTTAATCCATTGCAAGCTGTAAGGACCTTCTGAAAACAACAAATCCAACAAGCTAAGATTGGGGAGAAAACCTGTTCGCTCCTGAAATACCTGATAATAGGGAGGAAAATCGCAATGATCGCATTGTTCCAATCCCGGCCTGAGGAAACGAAGATCAAAATAATTTTCGCCATAGTTCTTTTCGTAGGTCTGACTCTGATGGCTTTCTATTGAAAAATTGAGCTGACTACACAGCCAATTGAAACTCTCAAGGTTGAAATCTGCGAGGGAGAGTTTTGAGTTTAAGAATAAATGCTCGAGAGAAGGGGCATAATAATCGAAGTAGGGAGCATTATTATAAACCGAAAGAATAGTGCGCCAATGCTGAGTTTGCCAGTTGTCTGAAGTAGCAATACACGTTTCTTTCATCGCAGACTTGTGCTCTCTGCCACCCGCTATAGGTAAGGTCATTTTTAAAAGCCCACCCGCGCCGGCAATGTAGTACCTGTTGCGATAAGTCATCTTCTCAAAATGTTCGTGAACATCCCAAACGATGCCCTCGCATTGATAGATCTTACACCACCAATAAATGCAGGGGAACGGCATTAGAGAACTTATAACAAAAGCCATACCGCCCGAAAATAGCGATTTAGTAATTTGCAAAGCTGAGCAAATCTTGCCAGACCAATTCGCTTCGGATGTTATTGTACCCTTGGAAAAGCTCCCGCCGTGCGGCTGCATTGCTTTTAATTCTCGGAATATTTGCCGCAAAACCGGTGTTTGCAGTGCAGGCAGTAGTTACGCGAAACCTATTTTTTGCGCCGTCGGCTGCAGGCTTCTCTCCCTATATAGAAGCCTATTGGCAGATAGATCCACAGTCGCTTCTGTTTAAAAAGGAAGAGGGTTCGTTCAGATCGAGCATACGCACCGACATCACGATTGCCACGGATACAGGCGTGGTTCATGAAGACCATTATCTGCTGGTAACGCAGCCCCAAACCGATGGCCGGATGCTTTATCAGCAAAACATCATAGACCTGAAACGCTACTCCGTAAAACCTGGCCGATACACGCTGCAGATTGTACTGACGGACACCATGAACAGCAGTTTGCCTTACACCTTTAACGATAGCTTCACTGTCGAGCCCGTCATTCATCCCACACTGAGTGACATACAGTTGGTGGACACCATTATCAACGCCACTCAAACGGATATCTTTTCGAGAAACGGGGTTCTGCAAATTCCGCTATGCACCAATTTTTTTCCGGAACAAAGAAAGTCGCTTCATTACTACGCAGAATTCTATCAGCCTGCAGAAGAAACCGAGCCCATGATCATCTGCCGAAGCTATATTTCGCAAAGGCCCTTTGACCTGCCCATGCATAATTTGCTGCAAACGGATACGATGAAAGACCCAGGTGCGCTGCAGATACTGGAAGGGAAATTTGCCCTGCATACTTTGCCCTCAGGAAACTATTACCTGAACCTAAGCATCGAAGACACCGATCATAAAAAGCTGGCGGCGAAAAGCTTGTTTTTTCAGTTGATGAATACTAAGCCGGTGGCATACGAACCTATTGCCAGCAAAGACAGTAATCAGGGCACGGAACCCTCAAAATACGTCAACCTGAATAAGACCTTTGTCGTGAAATATACGCCTTCACAAATTAGGGCGATCCTGAAAATGCTGATACCGATAGCCGAACCCAATGAACGGGCCGCCATCAATTCCTTTATCCGGAATCCGGACGACACCTATTCCCGATATTTCATTTACAACTTCTGGCTAAAGCGCGACAAGACCGACCCGGAGCGAAGCTGGAAAGCCTATGCTGAAAAGGTGAAAGAAGTAAACAAACTATTTGGATCGTCGATGCTGCTAGGCTACGAGAGCGACCGAGGCATGTTGTATCTGCGCTACGGAGCCCCCACAGAACGCATTGTGGTGAACAACGAAAGCAATGCCTATCCTTACGAAGTGTGGCAATACAACTCGCTGCCTCATGCCTCTAATGCGCTGTTTCTTTTTTATAAACCAGGCCTTATCAGCAACGACTACAAACTGCTCCACAGCACAGTGACCGGCGACATAAGAAACCGGAACTGGCGTGCACAACTTTTTCTAAACGGAGCCAGCACAGATGCAGCAAGCTCGCGCGCCGAACAATATTTTGGTAACCGATAAGGCTCATGAACATCCATTTTTATAAATATCAGGGAACCGGAAACGATTTTATTTTGCTCGACAACCGGGCGGGCGCAATAATGCTGAACAGAGACCATATAGCCTGGCTATGCAACCGGCACCTGGGCATTGGCGCGGATGGATTGATGCTGCTCACGAACGAAGAGGGCTTTGACTTTCGCATGGTTTATTACAATTCCGATGGTAACGAAAGCACAATGTGTGGCAATGGAGGCCGGTGCATTGTTGCCTTTGCAGCAAAGCTGGACATCCTGAAAAACGAAGCACGGTTTGTGGCCATAGACGGAGCGCACTTCGCAAGGATACTTGATGACGGCAGGGTAAGCCTCAGCATGACCGATGTTTCGGAGATGAAGAAGTCGGCAGCAGAAACAGTACTCAATACTGGCTCTCCGCATCTGATACATATAGTGGATGCGGTAAAGGAACTGGACGTTGTATCACTCGGACGTGCCTTAAGACACCGGAAGGAATACGAGCCCGATGGCATTAATGTAAATTTCGTGCAGCTACATAAATCCCACATAGAAGTACGTACTTATGAAAGAGGTGTAGAAAACGAAACCCTGAGCTGTGGAACAGGAGTGACGGCCGCGGCAATGGCCACAGCACCGGAAGAGCCCGGGCTATACCAAACGGCTGTCGTTACACCTGGCGGCCAGTTGGAAGTGAAGTTCGAACGTACAGCCACTGGCTTGATGACCCATGTGTGGCTAACCGGCCCTGCTGCGTTTGTGTTTGAGGGAGAAGTACGTTTACCGTGATTTATGAGTTGTGCAGATTCACATAATTATCGATTGGCAGTCGTCGTGCAATGGAGCGAGCCAGCGTCATTTCATCAGCATACTCCAGCTCACCGCCAAAGGAGATGCCTCTGGCAATGGTTGTGATCTTTACCGGACATTCTTTAAGCTGCCGGGCAATATAATACACCGTGGTATCGCCTTCTATGGTAGGGCTCAGCGCCATTATCAGTTCATCAATCTGATGAGTCTGCACGCGGCTTTGCAGACTAACGATATTCAACTGCTCGGGGCCAATACCATCGATCGGCGATAAAATACCACCCAACACATGATACAGACCGCTGTATTGCTGCGTACTCTCAATGGCGATGACGTCACGAATATTTTCCACCACACATACCTGCATACGATTTCTACCGGGGTTTGCACAGATGGTGCAGGTATCGCCATCAGACACATTATGACACTCTTTGCAAAAACGAATACCGTGCCGCATACGGGTAAGCGCGCCGGCAAACTCATCCACCTGCAACGTATCCAGCTTCATGAGGTGTAATACCATCCGCAAAGCCGTCTTTTTACCAATGCCCGGCAACCGGGAAAATTCCTGAACCGCGTCTTCAATCAACTTCGAAGAAAAAATCATCCTGATGCACCTGTGGTTTAGCGTAAATAATGTACTGTCGGGAGGGCGTGATGAGCCAGGAATGAGCAACGCGCCTTCCGTGTGCAAAAGTACGGGCAAACCCCGATGTAGAAGACAAACCATCCACTTACAAATCGGCAATATTCTATTTGTCCGTAACGGAAAACGCACATAGCTTCGCGCTCTTTTTAAAACTATAAAGACCATGCAAAAAACACTACTCTTTACCCTCGCGGTGACCACCTGTTTCACCAGCTTTGCGAAGAAAGACAAGACCAGGACCCACGCGTCTCAAAAACAATTCAACAGCAGCACGATGCCCGCTGCAAAAACTACCGGCGTAGGCGACACCCTGATATTATCGAATATCAGCAGCAATGATACGCTTACCATCCTTTCGTATCCAGACGATGGCTACACTTCAGGAAATAACAGCTATGGAGATAACGGATTTGCCGAACGTTACGATTTCAACCCTGCAGACAGCGCCGTGCAGATACTCGGTGTGGTAACCTACTTCACCGGTACCGTTAACCCATCTACCACCGCCACGGTAACGCTGAAAGCCTACGATCAGGGAAGTCCGGAAAGAGACGGAAACTTTGTTTACAACGGTTTCCCTGGTGTCAATGTACTTGCATCGCGCAGTGTATGGTTAAAAAATCTCGGCATCAACAGCATGCAGGATACCGTAAAGGCTTTCCTTTTCGCTACACCCTCCGCAGTGCTTACCGACTCCTTTTTTGTAGGTTATGAAATGTACTACAACGCTTCGAATCTGGCCGGCGATACCATTGGTCTGGTTTATACCAAAGACGGCAATCGCAATAGCTGGACCTGGATGCCTTCAGGAGGAGATACCATAATAAATGTTCAAAATGCGGTGCGTTGGACCGACGGCAAGTGGCATGATGAATGGTTCGACAACTCGGGAATGGCGCATAACTTTTACATTTTACCCATCGTAAAAATTCATGGGGCGGTATCAGTTCATCCGGTGGTGAAAAATAATCTGTCCTTTTTCGGAAGCTATCCCAATCCGGCAAAAGATCGCATGAACGTAAAACTGAGCCTGGAAACAGCGACAATCGTTACGGTACAGATCACCGACATGAACGGCCATATCTTGCAAACGATATCCGAAAATGCAGGCGCAGGTGTTACTCTCATCCCTGTTAATACGGCTGCATTAGCCTCCGGAAACTACCTGTACACCGTACGGACATCCGAAGGCGATGGCATAGCCAGCGTATTCAGCATTGTGAAATAACACTACTTCATACACATAAAAAAGAGAAGCGGCTGCACCACGCAACCGCTTCTCTTTTTTTATATCAGGCTCTATAACTATTTAGCTACTGTAAATTTACCAGTGCTTACCTTTTCGCCCATTTGAACCTGATAGAAGTACAACCCAGGAACATAATTGGCGGTGTTCACGGTTATGGAGTGATTGCCCCTTGTAAAACGACCTTTGTTTTCTTCGTACACCACTCTGCCTGTGAGATCAAAGATGCGCAGGCTCACATTGTCGTTACCATCCATGTGCACATCAAACGCTACCTGAGTCGTTGCCGGGTTAGGATATACATTGGTTACTGCAGACTCATTGAGGGTAGCTGAAAGATCATTGATACCGGTTGTTCCACCAACAAAGTTGACGTTCGCACAGCCCTGGTTGTTATTGGTGATATTATCTCTTACTGAGTCAGCGCTGTGGTTGCTTGGCACCGCTACTACGCAAAAATTGTGAGTACCGTTAAGTGTAGAAGCGAATGTGATGGTCAGACTGATATTGAACATCATGGTGTCGTTTTGTGCGAGCGCTTTACCCGAGCGGCCAAAAGCGGTGAAGGTTTGACCACCGTTATTAAATTGCAACAGAGAGTTATCAACTGCAAATCCATAGAGAACGGTATCTGTCGTTTTGAGACTCACCGAGCCCACGTTTTTTACGACAAAAGTAGTGTTGAAAGACTGGCCCGATGTAACCGTTGCGTTCGTTGTGGGCGCCGACATGGTCACCTGAAGGTCAACCAAACGCTGAGCTTGGGAAGAAACAGAAAGCCCAACAGCAAGGGCAAGCACTGAGTAAATTTTTTTCATTTTTTAAGAAAATTTTCAGCCAATATAGAGAATATTGCCCACATCTATTGTCATCTTATTGCCAGGGATCTACCGGGGCTTCAGTTTTTCATTGTCCTGATGCCTTGTGCGGTCTCTGCTGGTCTTTTTCTGAAAATTCTTTTGAAGGGCATCGGTGAGATCTACACCGGTTTGATTGGCCAGGCAAAGAAGCACCCAAAGCACGTCCGCCATTTCGTCCTCCATATCGGGGTTATTTTCGCTTTCTTTAAAGGATTGCTCTCCATACTTCCGCACCATCAGACGCGATAGCTCGCCCACTTCTTCCATCAGGATTCCAAGGTTTGTGAGCTCGTTAAAATAGCGAACCCCGGTCGTCCTGATCCAGCGATCTACAGATTGTTGCGCTTCTCTTATTGTGATATCCACCGAAATGTTTTGTTAGTTTTCACAAAATAATAGAACTTGATTCGGTTTTGATCCTTCAATTTTGAAACTTGACAGAAGCCCGATCAGGGCTTTTTACACAACTGAAACATGCACACGAACACCTCGGATATAGAAGCGGCAAAAGCCCTCAGAACAAAGTTTGAATCGATAAAATCAACAATAGGACAGGTAATTGTAGGACAGCATGATGTAGTTGAGCAACTGATTATTTCCATACTCTGCAATGGCCACAGCCTTTTGGTAGGCGTGCCCGGGCTGGCTAAAACCCTGCTGGTAAAAACGGTGGCCGATGTGCTGCATCTTTCCTTCAAGCGCATTCAGTTTACTCCGGATCTGATGCCCAGCGACATCACGGGCGCTGAAATACTGGATGAAAACCGTCAGTTCCGCTTTATCAAAGGCCCCATCTTTGCCAATATCATTCTGGCCGATGAGATTAACCGGACGCCCCCGAAAACACAGGCTGCGCTACTTGAGGCCATGCAGGAAAGAAACGTAACTACAGGCGGCCAGATCTATCAGCTTCCCGCTCCCTTCTTTGTGCTGGCCACCCAAAACCCCATAGAACAGGAAGGTACCTATCCGCTACCCGAGGCCCAGCTCGACCGCTTTATGTTCATGATCACACTCGATTATCCAAGTTTTCAGGAGGAAGTCAGGATAGTGAAGAACACCACAGGTTCACAGCGCCCAAGCCTCGAAAAAAATCTATCGGCAGAAGAGATCATAGCCTTCCAGGAGCTCATCAGGAAGGTGCCTGTGCCCGACAATGTATTTGAATATGCCGTAGCCCTTGTGCACAAAACAAGGCCCGCAAACAATACTGCCCCGGAGCTTACAAAGCAATATATAGCCTATGGCGCAGGTCCAAGAGCATCGCAGTACCTGATCCTTGGGGCAAAATGCCACGCGCTTTTAAATGGAAAATATTCTCCCGATATTGAGGACGTGAAAGCCATGGCACTTTCGGTACTGCGGCAACGCGTAGTACGGAACTACAAGGCAGAAGCAGAAGGAATTACACAGGAATCACTCATTAAACAACTACTCTGATCCAATGATACAGTTATCCAAAAAGGCACGCTTCCTGAAACAGGAATATATTCCCTTGCTCCAGCGACTTTCGGCAGATACCCCGGCACAATGGGGAAAAATGAATGTGCAGCAAATGATCGAGCATATGGCCGACTATGTTGCTATGGCCTATGGCAATCCGCCGCAAGAACTCGTTACCGCTGAAGACCGCCTGGAAAAAATGCAGGATTTCCTGAAAAGTGAAAGGGACTTTAAACCCAATACGCCCAACAGCCTTCTGCCCGACGATCCTGTGCCGGCAAGGCTTTCATCCGTTCGCGAGGCTATATTATGGCTGCATGAAGAGCTCACTAATTTTTTCAACAGCTTCGACTCCGAAAAGAAAAAATACGTGATGAATCCTTTTTTCGGAGAATTGGATTATGGCATGTCTATTCAATTGTTGTATAAACATGCCTGGCATCATCTCAGGCAGTTTGGTATTGAGCCGCATAACTAAGCTCATGGAGGGTTGACTCAAAAAAAACCTACAGTTGTGCCAAAGCCGGAAATCCGAAAACTGAACTAAAAAACAGGTACGCTCACAGATGAAACCAAAGTCTGCAAAAGGCTTTGTTTTCGCTATTTCTAAAAGCGTTTAGGGACAAGAATATGACGCCGGAGGCTTGTGAAGGCCGAACACTATCGTGCCTCCCGCAGATGCATCAGCTTTCTGCTATCTTTTATGGTAGAGATATACATAGCAACCCTGCTTCTCAAGGCTCGCTATCGGTCGGTTAAGTTGACTCAAAGCCTGCCTTTTTTCTTTGAGCTCTTTGATACTGATACTCGTAAAAATGCAGGCAAATACGGAGTCGGATTGCCTGCCGATGTTGGCATAGTCGGCATCCCAGTTGGGGGTTTGTGCGTCTTTTAGCCGCTCCCATCGCGAATTATCAGGGTGTATCTGGGTGTAATAAATAAATGCGGGCTGACTTCCTATACTCACATACAGTTGTTTCCCGTGGTTGATTTGATGATCAATGACAAAACTCATGGCATCGGTGATTTCCTCGCTCTCAAATCGTTGCCAAGCCATTTTTACACTGCTAAAAGCATAAACGCCATAAAACCCTACCGGCAGGAAAACAAGGGGCATCAGGCGGTAATTGGCTCTGCAAAGAACATCCAGACCCAGCCCCAATAAAACAAGCAATAGCGGCACCGTAAACAAGGCCACCCTGGGAATAAGCGAATATTGATTGAGCGCTGCAGCGCAAAGTACTGCTGCCAGGGGCACTACAAAAAGCATCGTCTTCTCCCGCAACCTGTATATCCCCGCACCGACACCGATGATCATGCAAACGAGATGGAAGTAAAATAAATGCACTTCATATCCGGCGGCTTCCTCAATCAGTTCTTTAATACGGTTCCAGTTATGTTTCCATTCGGCCTTGCTATCGGGCAGTGCATACAGAAAATAATCCTGGTGAAAATTTTGCAGATAGCTCGATTCTATCTGCGGCCGAAGAATAAGAAAATAATAAAGAATGAACTGAAGCAACCAGGCAACCCCGATCGCCAGCATCAGGAAAAGCTTTCTTCTGTCTTTTCGGACAAGGCAAGGCCATATATAGTAAACACCCACGCCCGCCAAAGCAAAAACGGCGGGCATAGCCGCCCATATTGCTAACGAACCTGCGCCGAGCCAGATCAGAAAAAATCTTTTTTCCGACAGCTTAAACAAATCGATACGCAGGGCGAGGTAGAGCAGACCGAGCACTACGGTCTCATCGCTCATATACTGCTTCAGCTCGGTAGCATAACGAATGGTGAGGTATCCTACGACCATCAAAGCCAGAGGGTACCAGAGCGTTCTTGTCAAACCTAACTGCCTGAGTATGAGAAAAAACAAAATGAGCGCAGCAAAAGAGGATAGAAGCGGATAGAGCCGCAGCGCCATTTCTCCATATCCGAAAAAAAAGCTGGAGAGCTTAACCATCCACAGAAAAACCGGAGGGGCATACTGTTCGTAGCTGAGCGGCGTAGCGAGTTGCAAAAAATTACGCTCAAAAATGTTTCGGGCCACATTGGCCTCATCAATAAAAAGATTTCGATTTTGCAAAAAAACGGCTATACGCAACAGTATGCCTGCGGCGATAAGGAACAGAGCAAGGCAATCAAAGAGCCGGTCGTATAGATTTGTTCTTTTTTCAGAGATCATCGCCAGGTTACAGTGGGCAGCATTAAACGCACAAAATACCGGTTTAAATTAAACTTCCGGCATAGCCTTGGGTACGACCCAATCCGACAACTAAGCTGTAGCGAAAAATAGAAAGGTAGAAAGCCTCTGTGCACGGCAAGCAAACGCTAAGCTTGCCCGAGACAACCGCCCACCGATTTTAATCGTTAACCCCAAAACCGTTATTTTGCGCAATTAAAGAATTCAAGGACGGAACTGTCTTATAAATAAACTGTTTTATGGCTCTGACGCAATTAAAAAACTACGCAGAAGGCAAATGGGTAACCGCCGATAAAGAGGGCGATGTGCTCTATAACGCCATTACCGGCGATCCTATTTATACTGCCAGCAGTGAAGGTCTCGACTTTGGTGCTATGATGCATTATGCACGCAAGGTGGGCGGACCCGCGCTGAGAAAACTCACCTTTCATGAGCGGGGAAGAATGCTGAAGGCTCTGGCCATGTATCTGCTGGAACGCAAAGAATATTTCTACGAAATCAGTGCACACACGGGGGCTACACGTGCCGATAGCTGGGTAGATATTGAAGGGGGTATCGGAAATCTGTTTGCCAACGCAAGTCTTCGCCGGCAATTTCCTAACGAAAGGTATTATGTGGATGGAGATGCCATCAGGCTTTCGAAGAATAACACCTTCATTGGCCATCACATTATGGTGCCACGCGAAGGTGTCGCTATTCACATCAACGCTTTCAACTTCCCGGTATGGGGGATGCTGGAAAAAATAGCCGTGAATTTATTGGCGGGAGTACCGGCAATCGTTAAGCCTGCAACACTTACGTCCTACCTTACCGAAGCCGTATTTGAAGAGATCATAAAATCGAATATTTTGCCGGAAGGCTCTCTGCAGCTTATCTGTGGGTCGGCCCGTACCATCCTCGAAACCGTAGAAAGTCAGGATGTAGTAACATTCACCGGCTCTGCAGACACCGGGCGTAAGCTGAAGTCCCACCCGCGTATCATTTCTGAGGCCGTACCTTTCAACATGGAGGCAGATTCGCTCAACTCCTGCGTCCTCGGTCCTGACGTAACCACGGATATGCCCGAGTTCGACATTTTCATCAAAGAAGTGGTGCGGGAAATGACAACCAAAGCCGGACAAAAATGTACGGCAATCCGCCGCATCATGGTGCCGGCGGACAAGGTAGAAGACGTGCAGATTGCCTTAGGTAAAAGACTGAAAGGCACTACCCTTGGTAACCCCGGCACAGAAGGTGTGCGTATGGGGCCGCTCGCAGGCCAGTCGCAGCGCAATGAAGTGCGTGAAAAAGTACAGCACTTTGCCCAATCACAACAAATTGTCATTGGCGATCTGGAAAAATTTGAAGTAGTGGGCGCCGATAAAGAGAAAGGAGCATTCCTTCCACCCATTGTCTTTTTCAACGACGATCCGTTCAACAAACTCGACTGTCACAATATCGAAGCTTTCGGTCCGGTGGCTACCATTATGCCCTACCATCAACTTGATGAAGCCATGGAACTGGCAAAGCTGGGCAAGGGATCGTTGGTATGTTCTATCGTAACACACGATGACCATGTAGCCCGCGATTTTGTGTTGGGAACAGCCGCTACGCACGGACGAATACTTATTCTGAACAGAGAATGCGCAAAAGAAAGTACAGGACATGGATCGCCGATGCCCATGCTCGTGCATGGTGGACCCGGCCGCGCGGGTGGCGGTGAAGAAATGGGCGGAAAACGCGGGGTATTACACTATCTGCAACGCACAGCTATACAGGGTTCGCCGACCACACTTTCGCGCGTCACCCATGTCTACCAGCAGGGAGGGCAACAAAACGAAACCGAAATACACCCCTTCCGCAAGCATTTTGAAGACCTCGAAGTTGGCGATACGGTAACGACCGCCAAACACACGGTAACAGAAACTGACATCACCAATTTTGCCAACGTAAGCGGCGACAATTTCTATGCACATATGGACGCCACCTCGCTGGAAGGAACCATTTTTGAACGGCGCGTGGCCCATGGATATTTTATTCTTTCAAAGGCAGCAGGACTTTTTGTCGATGCCAAAAAAGGACCGGTATTGCTAAACTATGGCATAGACGAATGCCGTTTTACCAAACCTGTATATCCCGGCGCTACGATAGGCGTGCGCCTCACTGTGAAGGAAAAAGTAGATCAGGAAAAGAGAACAGAAGAAGACATAGCGAAAGGCATCGTGAAATGGCTGGTAGATGTGTATGACGAGACCGGTGAAACCGTAGCCATCGCCACAATACTGACGATGGTAAAGAAAAAAGATCAGCGATAAGCACAGGGCGTCCTAAACGGGCGCCTTTCTTCATTGCTGCCGGAGCGTCGTTAATTGTCGTAAAAAAGTAGAAAGTAAGCTGCGGGCTGTCTGCGGTCGGCTTTAGTGCCTAATTCTTGCTATCTTGCAGGGCTTTTTCAAGAATCAGAAAATCAACTCACAAGCAGGCTTATCCATGTTAAAAGTTGGCATACTCGGCGCCGGTCATCTGGGCAAAATCCACATCCAGCAATGGAAGGAAATAGCAGGCATTGAACTGGTTGGATTTTTTGATCCGAACGACGAAAATGCAGCCGGCACCATAGCTCAATATCAGGTGCCTCGCTACACGGATCTGGAACAATTGATCCACTCGGTGGACGCGGTGGATATCGTAGCGCCGACAACAGCACATTATGAACTGGCAAAAATATGTTTGCTCAATGGCAAGCATATCTTCATTGAAAAGCCGCTGGCCCATACCCTCGACGAAGCAAGAGAACTAGTGACTCTGGTCAATGAGGCCAATGTAAAATGCCAGGTCGGGCATGTAGAACGGTATAACCCTGCCTTCCTTGCGCTGAAGAACGAATCGCTGCAACCCATGTTTATAGAGGCACACCGGCTGGCGCAATTTAACCCTCGGGGTACCGATGTAGCCGTAATTCTGGACCTGATGATCCACGATATAGACATTGTCTTACATCTGGTAAAGTCTCCTGTAAAGCGCATATCAGCGAGCGGGGTTTCGGTAATTAGCGAGACGGCAGACATCGCGAACGCCCGTATTGAGTTTGATAACGGCTGTGTAGCCAACCTCACCGCCAGCAGAATCTCCCTGAAGAAAATGCGGAAAATGAGGCTCTTTCAGCGCGACGCCTACATTGGCATTGACTTCCTTGATAAAAAGGCAGAGGTAATCCGGCTGAAGGATGAAGGAATGAAACAGGGCATGCTCGATTTTCCGCTGGATATCGGCAACGGTGAAAAGAAAATCATATCGGTGCAAATGCCCGAGGTAGAAAACACAAATGCCATAAGGATGGAACTTGCAGACTTTGCAGCAGCGGTGCGGCAGGGCCGGCAAACCGCCGTGACCGTACATGACGGGTACCATGCTATGGATGTGGCACATCAGATACTCCGAAAGATGAGCCAGCATAATGAATTGCATAATGTTTAACAATTTTAGATTTAGCTTTCGCTCCATGAGCGCTTTGAGAATCCTGTTGGTGTTAGGAGCGGTAATATCCTTACATAGCTGCGAGGTTATCAATCCTTCGGAGCAGGTTCCTACTTACCTGCATATCGACTCGTTTCGGTTTCTACCCACCCCCAACTCCGGCACCCTTTCGCACAAAATCACAAGCGTGGCGGCTTATCTGGACTATGCTCCCCTCGGCATTTTTGATCTCCCTGCAGATATTCCGGTGCTCACAGGCAAAAGCGGAAGCCTCCTGCTGACACCCTGTGTGGTGTATAGCGGCCTCAGCGATATTATCGTCCCTTACTCATTTTACCGGTCAGACACTTCTACGCTGCAGCCTGCTCCGGGACAACGTATGGTGTATCAGCCGCAGACCCGTTATTTCGACGATAATGTGTTGAACTTCACCCACGAGGACTTTGAGTCGGGCAATTCCTTTGTACAGCTCGAAGGAGATACCCTGAGACGAACTTCAGATCCGCAATATGTGTTTGAAGGAAGCTATGGAGGACTGATACAACTAGACAGCACGGACTATTCGCTCAGTGTGATGTCTATTCCGTTCAGCGGTTCGGTCAATTCTTCAAACCGGGCTGAAGCCTACCTTGAGCTCAACTATAAGGGCACATTAAACTTTGAAATCGGAGTACAGACCACAAAAAATGGCGTCACCCAAAGTCAGTTTTTATACGGCTTTCGCCCCAAAGGCGACTGGAATAAAGTTTATGTCGGGCTCCAGGATTTTCTTACCAATTTCCAGGGAGGATCTTACAATATTCTCGTGCGCGTTGCAGAGACAAAGCCCGTCACCGGCTATGTGGCATTCGACAATTTTAAGATCGTCACCAGAAAATAACAATGCACCTCTCTCAGGAAAAAAGGCGGGCGATACAAACACTGGCATCTCTCGATTACGTATCGGCGGTGCTGGCATGGCTACTTTTTTTCCCCTACCGCCAGCAGTGGTTGGGTAAATCCGCTTTTTTCGGGGCCTGGCAGCTCATGAGCAGCAAAGACTGGATCATTGCTTTGCTGGTAGTACCCGCGGGGTGGCTCTTTTTGTATCTGCTCTCGGGCACCTATTTCGATTTGTATCGAAAATCAAGACTTAATGAGATCAACCGCACGTTGATCTCTTCCATCATCGGCACGGTACTGATTGCCCTGTTTGCATTTGCCAATGATGCTACAAACTATAGCTATTTCATTCAGATGACCGGGCGCTACCTGCTCATCCACACCCTGTGCACACTGTTTTTCCGCCTGATGATGCTGAACCGCGCCAAGCGGAAAATGCTGCGGGGGAAAGTGGGCTTCAACACATTGATCATCGGGGGCAATGACAAAGCGATAGAGCTGTTTCAGCAGCTTTCGGGTAGCCGCAAGTCACTGGGCCATCTTTTCAAAGGCTTTATCTATTCCAATCTCGAATCGTCGAATGGCATGAGCAAGTTCCTGCCACAGTTGGGCCACCTCGACAGGCTGGAACATATTATTGACGAGCACCAGATCGAAGAAGTGATCATAGCCGTAGATTCGAGCGAACACCATTTGCTGGAGAACATTCTCACCCGGCTAAGCTACCGGCCGGTGTATGTTAAAGTGCTTCCCGACGTTTATGATATCATTTCCGGATCGGTAAAAACAAGCAATGTTTATGACGCTGTGCTCATTCAGATTCCGCCTACACTGATGCCTGACTGGCAAAGGGTATGCAAACGCACACTCGACATCATCATTTCCCTGACTGCGCTCATCCTGTTGACACCGGTGTACCTTTTTGCCGCATTGAAGGTCAGGCTGTCGTCTCACGGCGCTATCATTTATCGTCAGCAAAGGGTGGGTCTTTTTGGCAAAAGTTTCTACATCTACAAGTTTAGATCGATGTACGTAAACGCTGAGGAAAAAGGCCCTGCTCTATCCAGCGACGACGACCCGAGAATAACGCCCTGGGGCAAGGTGATGAGAAAATGGCGCATAGACGAGCTGCCTCAATTCTACAACATACTTATCGGCGATATGTCTCTTGTAGGCCCGCGTCCGGAACGTCAGCATTTTATTGACATTATCAGTCAAACCCACCCGCACTATCGTTATTTGCATAAGGTAAAACCCGGCATCACCTCCTGGGGAATGGTTCAGTTTGGCTATGCAGAAAACGTGACGGAAATGATCGCGCGTATGAAGTACGATCTTCTATACATCGAAAATTGTTCGCTGGCGCTCGACATTAAAATCATGCTGTACACCTTTGTGGTGCTTTTTCAGGGAAGGGGGAAATAGAGCGATTCAGCTCAGCGTCACCAGAATTTTTTCAGCATCCTGCTTGCGAATGCTAAGGTAATACCCAGCTATCCTTATAGCCAACGGGTCGCCCAGGGGTGCTACCATCTCTACCCATACCGGCTCACCAGGCACACATCCCATCTCCATCAAAGCCAGTTGAAAATCGCTCTCCTCATGATCTTTTATGACCGCACGCTGCCCGGTGTGAAGCTGGGAGAGGCGTAAAGATTTTTCTTCCAACACATTCATCTCCGCAAAAGTACGCGATAAAGGCAGCGATCACCAAAAATATTCGACCTTCGCAAAAATGATAAACGGATGGCGGTCAGGTACTACGATCAGCAGATAAAATCAAACCTCCGCGACAAACGAAAACTGTCGGGATTTTTGCAACAGCTTATCCGCCGGCAAAGAAACGCGGTAAAGCTCATCGACATCACTTATATATTCTGCACCGATGATTATCTGCTCGGGATCAATAAAGAGTTTCTCGAACATGACACCCTTACAGATATTATCACCTTCGACATGAGTGAGGAGGAAAAGGAGCTGAATGCTGAAATCTATATCAGTGTGGACCGGGTGCATGAAAATGCAAAAAAATTCAACCAGACCCCCATGCATGAATTACACCGCGTCATATTCCACGGAGCTTTGCATCTTTGCGGCTTCAAGGATAAAAAACCGGCAGACAAAAAGATCATGACAGAGATGGAAGACCTTTGTCTGAAACAATATTTTGAAGGAAGCTAAAAGATTGATAATTCCGCCCCCGATGCACATCCATACCATTTACGAAGACGAAGACCTGATTGTAGTGAATAAACCGGCCGGTCTGCTGGTGATACCCGATCGCTTTAATAACGATCTTCCTTCACTAAACAAACTACTGGAGGCTAAACTTAAACAACGCGTATGGGTAGTACATCGGCTGGACAGAGATACCAGTGGTGTACTATGCTTTGCTAAAAATGAAACTGCACACAAGTACCTTTCCGAACTGTTTCAGCAGCATAAGGTCACCAAACTCTACGCGGCACTGGTGCAGGGCCTTGTGACGCCCGAAAGCGGACGAATAGAAACACCAATAGCCGAACACCCGGTCGTAAAAGGGAAGATGGTGGTGGCCAAAAAAGGCAAACCGTCGGTGACCGACTACCGCGTGGTAGAGCAATGGCCTTTATTTGCGCTCCTGCAATTCCAGATACACACCGGCCGTACGCACCAGATTCGGGTGCACATGCAGTCTATCGGCCACCCTGTGGTCTGTGACGAACTTTATGGCGATGGTAAACCCTTTTTTCTTTCTTCGATCAAGAAAAAATACCGGCTTTCCGAAAAAGAAGAAACAGAGCGCCCCTTGCTGCAAAGGCTGGCTCTGCACGCCTACCGGCTCAGTTTCCCGAAAGCCGATGGGAAAGAAATTGTAGCCGAAGCGCCATTGCCCAAAGACATTGCAGCCTGCGTCAACCAACTGAACAAGTGGTGTACACAGGCTTCATAACACAGCCAGCAAACCAAAAAGAGATAACATAATACCGTATGCAATCAAACATCAATATTCAAATTACACTCGACGAAGAAAAAATGCCTGAAACCATAGAATGGAATGCCCCCGGTGGCGGCGTGGAGGGCTTTCAACAGGCAAAAGGCATACTGCTGGGTTTGTGGGACGGACAAGAAAAGTCGGCGCTGCGCATAGACCTCTGGACAAAAAAAATGATGGTGGACGAAATGAATGATTTCTTGTACCAGACCTTGTTCGGACTGGCCGATACCTATGCGCGGGCCACAAGAAATGCAGACCTTGCAAAAGAGATTAAGGACTTTGCTCAAACATTTCATAAAAAAGCGACCGACATACTGAATGCTGAAGAGCAAAAGTGAGGGCAAAACATTAGCCGGCGGGTTTTGTACTTTTGAGGATTACCAAAAAACACAGGAAACATGTCTCTGGAAAGTAAAGTAATGGAAGAGATGAAAACGGCTATGCGTGCTAAGGACGAGGCGGCACTGCGCACCCTTCGCGCCATCAAGGCTGCCATTTTGATCGAAAAGACTTCAGCCGGTGCGAGCGATCAGATTTCAGAAGCAGACGAGATCAAGATGCTTCAAAAAATGGCGAAGCAAAGAAAGGACTCGCTCGAAATATTCACCCAGCAAAACAGAGAAGACCTTGCGGCAAAAGAACGCGAAGAGCTGGCGATCATTGAACGCTTTCTTCCGGAGCAGATGAGCCCCGCTGCGCTGGAAGATGCTGTGAAACAAATCATTGCTGCTACCGGGGCGAATACGCCTGCAGACATGGGGAAAGTGATGGGAGCGGCTACAAAAACTCTTGCAGGCAAGGCCGATGGCAAAGCGATTTCAGAAACCGTAAAGCGACTTCTGGCACAAGGCTGAGGAATGATACTTGATTTTGCGGGGCTTACCATCCTCCTTTTGTTTTTTATCCGCGGCTACATGAAAGGCATCATTGTAGCCGCTTTTTCCGTAATAGCGGTGGTGCTGGGCATTGTCTGTGCTTTAAAGCTCTCCGGCTGGCTGGGTGCATGGCTGCTGTCGCATGGCTGGGTGACCAGCGCGTGGAGTCAGCTCATTAGTTATGCCCTGCTTTTTATCGGTGTACTCTTGCTGGTCCGGCTACTGGCGAAAGCTATCGAATCTGTAGCACAACTAACGATGCTGGGCTGGCTTAATGGACTTATCGGCGGGGCGCTCTATGTCTTTCTGGCTGCTGTGGCCTGGAGCACTGTGCTCTGGATAGCCAACCAGATGCACCTGATCAGCCCGGAGACCATAGCCACTTCGAAAACCTATGGATGGCTGCAACCCGTGGCACCCTGGCTATTTGAGCACATAGGCCGGCACTGGTCTTTTGTGAAAGATATTTTTGCAGACCTGCAGCACTTCTTTTCCAATGCCGATCAAAATCTGCCGCAGCATGTGGGTACTCATTGACAATTACGACTCATTTACCTACATATTGCATCACTACCTGCTGATGACAGGCAACGACTGCAGGGTAGTGCGCAACGATGAAATAAGCATCCCGGAGTTGCGGCAGCTCAGGCCTGAGCGTATCATTCTTTCGCCCGGACCCGAAACACCAAAGACCGCCGGCATAACAATGGACGTAGTCTCAGCTTTTCACGAACACACGCCTCTGCTCGGTATATGTCTTGGGCATCAGGCTATTGGCTTGCATTTTGGCGGCAGGCTGGCACATGCCCCCTATCCCATGCACGGAAAAACGAGTACTATACGGCATGTTGAACACCGGCTTTTTGACGGCCTACCCCAACCCTTTACCGCTATGCGCTACCACTCACTTTGTCTGGAAAACCTTGCAAATACAGGCCTTCAAACACTTGCTACTGCACAAGACGATGGGCTTATTATGGCTATTGAGCATCAGCAGTACCCTAGTATCGGTTTTCAGTTCCATCCCGAATCCATCGGCACACCCCTGGGGCAAAGGCTGCTGCGCAACTGGAGTAATATTGATTATTCCCACTTCCAGGCGACCACACCATGAGTGTAGCGATGGGCGATGCCATCTTCCGTTTCTACTCCCAATGTTCCGTCGCTGCTTACAGCAATCACCCTTGCCTTCCACTCCACAGGTCCTTCACAAAATGACTGTAGATTCCCCTGGCGAAAAAGATAGCTGTTGTACCCATCCATGACCTCGCTTATAGATAAGGGCGACACGCTTGCACTCAATATGGCACGTCGCATCCTTTCAAGCATTTCGGCGAGGGCATAATCCTTACCGGAAGCGATTTTGAGCGATGTAGCAAAGGGAAGATCGTTTGGAAACATCTGCTGGCAAACATTCAGACCCAGCCCGACAATGCTATAACTCCAGGCAGCGCCGCGCAGCACATTTTCGATTAAAATACCGCCTGCCTTTTTGTCATTGATTATAATATCATTAGGCCACTTAATGGCTACGCGCCAATGTTCGTAGAGCGCGGTGAGTTCGTCGGCTATAGCCAGTGCAACAGCGGCACTGAATACGAACTGCTGTTCGATTGGATACTTCGGTGTGCATACTATGCTGCTCAGTAAGCTTTGGCCAGATGCGGCAATCCACACCCTTCCCCGCTGCCCACGACCCATTGATTGCTCAGCGGCAACGATTGTCAGGCCGGCCTGTGCCGTATCGGCATCAATCAGTTGCATGGCATAGTTATTGGTGCTGTCGATGGTATCAAGCTCAATGATCGGTGCATCTAATAAACGCTGTAAGCTTTGAGCCAAGATTTCAGTAATTTTGACCGTAAAGATATTATTCTAACAAAACAGTATTTACAGCCTTTGGAGAAACTAGTGACGGCACTGCAAGGAAGAAAGAAATCGGACAGCCGGTTGACCCGCAACAGCAAGCTTTTTAAGACCATCTTACAAGCCATTCAGGATAAAAAAGGAAGTGAAATCGTATCGCTCGATCTCAAAAAGATTGACGAGGCGGTAGCCGATTTTTTTGTGCTTTGCGAAGGACAATCGCACGTGCAGGTAAAGGCGATTGCCGACCATGTGGAGGAACAGGTATGGCGTCTTTGCGGAGAACGCCCCTATCATATAGAGCACGGACCACAGTGGACGCTGGTGGATTATGTAAACGTTGTGGTACACATCTTTCAGCACGAACAACGAAACTTTTACAGCCTTGAGAGCCTTTGGGAAGACGCCGGGCGAATGGAGCATAATGATTAATATTGCCGACTCAATCTTTTTAGACTAAACAAAAAAATGGAAGATAATAAACAAAAACCCTTGCCGGGGAATGACAATAAAACACCGCGAAAAGGGCCGCGCTTCAATATATATTGGGTGTACGGTATCATCTTCGTAGCCCTGATCGTACTGCAGTTTTACACCAGCAATGTGGGCAGTGCAACCGCTACAAAGAGCTTTCAGGAATTTCGGGATGAATACCTCTATCAGGGTAAAGTAGACCATGTGAAAGTGATTAATGGCAGCGAAGTGGAGGTGTTTTTGACTGGCGAAAACACAAAGCAGGCCGACGAAAAAAGCCCATCGGTATTTAACAACAACAGCACCGGACCGGCTTTTTCCTTCAAGATTGGTTCTGACGAACAGTTTCGCGACGACATGTCTGACGCGCTGAAAGCGAAGCCTGCTAATGTAAAAGAGCCTAAAGTATATTATGATGTTCGGGCGAACTGGCTGCGCGATGTACTGAACTCCTTCCTGCTTCCCATCATCATCCTCGTAGCTATGTGGTTCCTGATTATGCGTAAAATGGGCGGTGGTGCACCCGGTGGAGGAGCCGGCGGTATATTTAACATCGGAAAATCCAAAGCCCAGCTTTTTGAAAAAGGCACACGGGTAAATATTACATTCAATGATGTAGCAGGACTTGATGAGGCGAAGGTAGAAGTGATGGAAATCGTTGATTTCCTGAAAAACCCAAAGAAATATACGGCACTCGGGGGTAAGATACCCAAAGGCGCGCTGCTGGTGGGTCCTCCGGGCACAGGTAAAACCTTGCTGGCAAAAGCCGTAGCCGGTGAAGCACAAGTGCCCTTCTTCTCCATGTCGGGTTCTGACTTTGTTGAATTATTTGTAGGTGTAGGCGCCAGCCGCGTAAGGGATTTGTTTAAGCAAGCCCGGGAAAAAGCACCTTGTATTGTGTTTATTGATGAGATTGACGCCATAGGACGCGCTCGTGGTAAGAATGTGGTCATGAGCAACGATGAACGCGAAAACACCCTGAATCAGTTGCTGGTAGAAATGGACGGTTTTAGCGGCGACAGCGGAATTATTGTATTGGCGGCAACAAACCGCCCTGACGTATTGGACACAGCCTTGCTTCGTCCGGGTCGTTTCGACAGGCAAATATCCATTGACATCCCTGATGTAAAGGGCCGTGAAAAAATATTTGAAGTACACCTCAAACCCATCAAAAAATCCAAGGATCTTAACATCACGAAGCTGGCCGTGCAAACCCCGGGTTTCGCAGGAGCAGACATTGCTAATATATGTAATGAGGCAGCGCTGATTGCTGCAAGAAAGGGCAAGGAAGAAGTGGACATGAGTGACTTCAACGATGCGATTGATCGTGTGATTGGCGGACTGGAAAAGAAGAATAAGATCATTTCTCCGGAAGAGAAGAAAGTGATTGCCTTTCACGAAGCCGGACACGCAATATGCGGTTGGTTTCTGGAGCATGCCCACCCGCTAATCAAAGTATCGATAGTTCCGCGTGGCGTTGCAGCACTTGGCTATGCGCAGTATCTGCCCAAAGAACAATACCTCTATACCCTTGAACAGATGCAGGATCAAATGGTAGCATTGTTTGGCGGTCGGGCCGCTGAACAGATAATTTTCGGAAAAGTCTCTACCGGCGCACAAAACGACCTGGAGCGCATTACCAAAATGTCTTACAGCATGGTGAGCATTTATGGTATGAATGAAAAAGTGGGCAATGTTTCTTACTACGATGGCAATCAGGAATACGCCACCACTAAGCCTTACTCCGAAGAAACAGCAAAGATTATTGACGAAGAGGTGCGTGCCCTTATTGCTGAACAATATGACCGTGCTAAAGATCTGCTGAGAGAACACAAACAGCATCTGAATGCGCTGGCTGATGAGCTGCTGAAAAAAGAGGTGCTCTATAAAGACGACCTTGAGCGCCTTATCGGCAAACGCCCCTACGAAGACATGTCGCCGAACGAAGGCATACCGCCGGTTACAGGCACCATTGCCGAAAACCCGATAGCTTCGTAAGCAGAAAATGAAATAGAGAAAAGCGGTGGTTATCCCATCGCTTTTTTACTTTTGAAAACGGTTATGCAAACATTCAGAACTTCCAAGTCGAGAGAAAAAATACTAAGCAGGATTCGCAATGGTTTGAACAAATCTAAAGCAGAGATGCCTTTTCCTGAAGCGGAGCAGCAGGCCGCCACAGCTATTTATCGCACTCCGGAGCTATCGCTTGAAGAGACCTTTGCCGATGAATTCAGCAGGCTTGGTGGCAAGTTCGTTTTTTGTGCCCATGAGCAGGAATTTCTTGAAAACGTACACAGTCTTATAGATCAACGCGGATGGAAAGACGTGCTCTGCGCTGAGTCTCGTTTTCTGGACATGTTTCAGAACAACAGAATACCTTTTGTCAATGATCTGTCTCCGGATAACAGTACTGCCGAGGCCTGCATAACCGGTTGTGAGACCCTTGTCGCAAGAACGGGTTCAGTAATCCTGAGCAGCCGCCAACGTTTTGGACGGGTGTCTTCCGTATTTTACCCGGTGCATATTATTGTAGCTTATCATAGTCAGCTTGTGTTCGACATCGAAGACGGCCTTAGGTTTATCACGCAGCAGTATGAGGGTCAGGTTCCTTCGATGATCAACCTGAATACCGGACCCAGCCGCACTGCCGATATAGAAAAAACGCTTGTTGTGGGTGTGCATGGACCCGGCGAAGTATTTTGCTTTTACATCAACGACTAAACCGTCAAAATTCTTTTTACATTCTTAATGGTCAACCGAACTATTGTTCCGGTTTCCGGCTCAGTCTTGTCGAAATACTCCAGCAGTATATCCATGTCTTCGTACTGCCGGAAAATATCGATGAGATCGTGAGTCAGATCAGTGCCGTAAGACCCCCGTTCAGTTGCATAGGGTTCAAAGAGCGCTTTCGACCGCTGCCTTCCAATTCCATTATCTTCAATTTCACAAACGATCTCGTTGTCTGATCTACCTTTTTTGAAGCGGATGTGCAGCAATCCCTGTGCGCCCACCGTACCGAGCCCATGATTAATTGCATTTTCCACCAGGGGTTGTAGCAATAAAGATGGAAGTAAGGTATGGAGGGCAGAAATGCTGTTGTCCAGCGAGATATCAAACCGGAAAGGTTCGGCAAATTTTGCCCGCTGTAATTCAATATAGCGCCGCAGCATTTCTATTTCATCTGCAAGTGAGATATAGCGCTCTCTCGAAGATTTGAGGTAACTGCGCAGAAGCTTTGAAAAATTGTTGATATGGTTATAGGCTTCTTTATTTTTGTTTTTGCTGATAAACAGAAGGGCGGTCGTCAGCGTGTTAAAAATAAAATGCGGATTAATCTGTGCGTAAATGGCCCGAAGCTCGAGTTCCGTTTGCCTGCGCCGGCGCTCGTTGGCCCGTACAACGGACCGTCGTGTGATGACCATGGTCGAGTACACGATGGCGCCGGTTAGGCTGAGCCCTAAAGCCCAGAACGCGATTTGCCAGATCAATGTCTGGTACCAGTAGGGTTGGATCTTTATGTAAAAAATGAAAGGATCGCTAATCCATGTATTATCGAAGACCTTCAAATGAACCTGGTAGGATTTATCGGGCTCCAGCGCATTGAGGGATATTTCACCAAATCTGCTTTCGAAGCTTTCACTTACACCATCAATGCTGTACCGAAAGCCCGGAGTTCCGTTTCCCAAAAAATTGATGGCATCAAATCTGATTTTACTTGTGCCTGGCGCCAGGGTGTATGTTGCGTTATTCCGCAGTTTAGCCGACACCGGAGCAGTGAGGCTAATGGCAAATAAATCGTCTGGAACGAAAGCTGCGCGATCCTGGGGTATCAGCAACCGGTACAACCCTGCTTCTGTGTTCAACAAAAACCAGGAGGAATCCTGAATGAACACATCCAGTACCTGTTTGTATTTCTGCATTTTTACATTGGCAAACAATTTCACGCGGGAAAAAAGGCCATTCTCTTCTCTATAAAAGGCAATTCCGAAGTTTCCCGCCACAACCATCATTCTATCACGAACAAAAACTCTTGCATTGCTCAGGTCGAGGTTGCGTTCGACACACTGGCTGGTATGGTTCGCCAAATTGAATTGGATAATGCTTTGGGCGTTTACACAGAAGATGGTTCCCCGTTGATTCGTAACGATCTCCCTGAGCTTTTCGACACCGAGCCTTGACAATGTCACTCCTGACACTTCAGTGAAAACACTATCAATAGGATCATAGATTGTCGTAAGATCAGCATTGCTGAGAAAGATTTTCTTACTGAAGCTGTCCATAACAATGGATGGAGATCGTCCCACAACATTCATGGTGGAAATTATCGGCATGGAACGATCCTGAGGCATTCGAAACTGAATAAAACCATCAGTGCGTCTGATCGCATAAATGTCTCCGGCGTATTCAGCCACCTGATGAATATTATTAGTGACCACTCTCTTAAGACTATCACCAAGTTTTAATAGTGAAAAGGGCTTCAAATTTTGAAATCGCCAGTTATAGCTTAAGTAATTTTTGCTCATGTCGAAAAATGGGCGGGTGGTTCCTTTTTCCCTGTCTAAAACAAACAAGCCCTGGCTAGATGTAATGAGCAACTCCTTGCGAGGCCGGCCTGTCACGCAACGTACGGTGCCGATTTCTCCTATGGGTAAAACTGTCTTGGTTGACCCGTTTAGGCTCACCAACTGGCTTTGTTGGCCATCCCACCAAAAACCTTCATTTCCATAGCTGCCCACAAGTGAAAGCTGGCGTTCTTTCAGAAGCTGTTGCTTGTTCGGAAGTTCAGTGGAGGATTCATGGGTGCGGGAAAACCACAGCCCATCACCTAATGTCGACAAAAACTCAACGCTCCCCACCTCGGTGTGCCAGCCTGTACGTCCTTTGATAAAAGTTGGTAAATTCCTTCTTTCCAAAACCTGGAAGTTTGTATCGAGTATCAGGTATTTATCCCGAAGAAATATATTTACTCTATTGTCGATAGTGGTGACAAGGTGAAACTTCTTGCTACTGTCAACTTTTGAGATTGAAAATGAATCAATTTTTTGGAACGGCTCTTTACTCCACCAAAAAAATGAGCTCCCCGGACTCATCAGAAACAACCGCCTTGCGTGTAGCCAGACTACCGGCATCTGACGAACGAAATAATACAGATCAATCTTGGATTTCCACTTTCGCAATGTCGGTTTACGGTTTCCTCGATCCAGGTCTAGCATGGAAACAAGGCTATCCTTAGCCATCATGAAGACTGTCTGCATATTCGCATCGACCTGAGAAAGCATAAATGGATGATCTCTCTCAAAGACAATTGAATGAACCTTATCGCCGATCAAAAAAACAAAGCGATTATCTATTGGAGCATCGCTAACATAGCTGAAAAACAAGACGTTGCCTACCTGAAAAACATCGGAAGCATAGATGTAACTTCGGATTTCCGGCAACGGCAGGTCATAATATACCCCCTCTTTGATATAGCCAAAATGGCTGGAGAGCGAATACACCCATATTCTACCGGAGCTGTCTTCAATTAGCTTGTAAACATCGTTGGTCGGCAGCCCGTCTGACGTGGTGAAAATTTTCAATTCATATCCGTTATAACGTACTACGCCACGATCGGTTGCCATCCACAAATAGCCCTTACTATCCAAAATAGTACTGTAGACATTATTCGTGGGGAGTCCATTGTCAATGTTCAGGTTATACCAGTCAGCGCGCTGCTGAGCACATACAAATTGGAAAGAGCAACTAAGCGTCAGGAAAAGTATGTAGGATATCTTTCGCAAAGCAGAGCTTATTGTACAATGTTAATTCAATCTTTGTACTTATTATCTTGTAACCGGCAAAAAGCATATTATGAACGAGGAAGGATTTTCAGTGTCCGGAAACTTTGTGGATCTTTTTCAACGACGTATCTATCCTGCTGAAGTTGTTGTAAAAAACAGGAAAATAACTTCTGTAAAGGAGTTGACCAATGCTCCGGAGCAGTATATTTTACCGGGCTTTGTCGATGCTCATGTTCATATAGAAAGCTCGATGCTGATACCCTCGGCATTTGCCCAGCTTGCTGTGGTGCACGGCACAGTGGCAACAGTGTCCGACCCACACGAGATCGCAAATGTATGCGGCATCGAAGGAATTGATTTTATGGTTGCCAACAGCCGCCAGACTGATTTTAAATTTTTCTTCGGAGCTCCCTCCTGCGTGCCCGCCACCAGCTTCGAGACCGCCGGTGCAAGGATCGACGCCGACGCTATCGAAAAACTGATGTATCGGGACGACATCTGGTACCTGGCAGAAATGATGAACTACCCCGGCGTACTACAACAGGATGAGCAGGTGATGAAAAAAATCGCTGCGGCAAAAAAGGCAGGTAAACCCATAGACGGACATGCACCGGGCCTGAAAGGTGAATGGGCGGAACGGTACGCCGCCGCAGGTATTACTACCGATCATGAGAGCTTTAGCCTTGAGGAAGGACTGGATAAGGTTAAGTTCGGAATGTACTGCCTGATACGCGAAGGAAGTGCGGCAAAAAATTTCGAAGCTTTAATCGATATTATCCGCACCAACCCCTATGCGGTTATGTTTTGCAGCGACGACAAGCATCCCGACGAACTGGTCTTGCATCACATTAACAATCACGTGAAAAGAGCCATCGACAAAGGCTTCGATCTATTTGACGTATTGCGCGCCGCGTCGGTGAATCCCGTTGTTCATTATAACCTTCCGGTAGGTTTGCTACGCGTGGGCGACCCTGCAGACTTTATTGTCGTTAACAACCTGACGGAATTTAAAGTACTGCAAAGCTATATTTCCGGAAAACGGGTGGCGGAAAACGGTGTAAGCTTTTTGCCTTCACCGAAAATAACGCCCATCAATAACTTTCTGGCAGACAGCATCACCATCGGCGACTTGCAGTTGACTGCCCTGGAAAACCTGAAGGAGATTCGTGTGATCAATGCCATCGACGGACAGCTCATTACACAAGAACTGCTGGCATCGCCTAAAATTGAAAACGGATATTTGATAAGCAACACCGACGAGGACATTCTAAAAATCTGCGTGGTGAACCGTTATGAGAAGAAAGCTCCCCCGGCAGTTGCCTTTATTAAGAATTTTGGCATCAAAAAGGGCGCGATTGCTTCTACAGTTGCCCACGACTGCCATAATATCGTAGCCGTCGGCACAGACGATGCTTCACTCACCGCTGCGATCAACCAGCTCATTGCGGTGAAGGGCGGCATCGCCGTAGCGCTCCATGAAGAGGATGTCCGGTATATGGCGCTTCCAATAGCCGGGCTCATGACCGACAAAGATGGCTATGAAGTGGCGAGAGAATATTCTTTTTTGGACACCCTTGTAAAAAAAGAGCTGGGAAGTACACTGCAAGCTCCGTTTATGACGCTTTCCTTCATGGCGCTTTTGGTGATTCCTGCGCTAAAGCTTAGCGATAAGGGGTTATTTAACGGCAAAGATTTTCAGTTTACAGAGGTACAGATTAAGGCATAGTTTCGATCCATTCATAGATCAGGAAGGGATACACCACAGGCTCCTGTCTGATCTGATCAGAAATTTTTGCGTACTGAGTTGCGTCAAGCT
>OFIS01000182.1_pt1 | contig 63280 bp, 53 predicted proteins | sample 1775071 | NCBI WGS metagenome assembly OFIS01 (sample SAMN08195774, study PRJEB24354) | sludge metagenome | isolation source: sludge from phenol fed wastewater aerobic bioreactor C | place: India: Nagpur | collected 2016-09-17
TGCTGCTTCATGGGTCGATTGTTGCAGTTGCGCGTGCATCAGACCATCAGGGAGAGCACGGGTTTTGAACATCTTCCTTAGCTTGCCCGGCATGCGGGGCAGGTGATCGCCGTCTCCGTGAAATTGTCCCTGGCCTCATTCGCTATAGCCACGACGGGGCCAGGCTTTCGGGGTGAATGGCGGAGCAAGGTGCTGACAGTGCAAGATTTTGGCGAATTGCATACCCGGTGGGGGCAGTTTCTAAGCCGCTATGAGGCCGGGAAGTCCGACGTCGAAGCACAGATTCGGACGATTCGAGAGTCGGTAAAGGGGAAAGAAGAACCTCTTTCGGACGGCCTCCTGTCGAGGCTTAAAAACAAGGTCGGCCGAGGTGTGGAACTGGTCAAGGCGCGCAAGCAGGTTTGGGATCTCGAGCGCCGGCTTTCCTCTTTGAAGGGGGAGGTGGGCGCCGAGGCGGCGCGTATCCGTGACCAACTCCTTCCTATTGCTCTCGCGCACAGCGTCAACGCGGAGGCGAAAGCGGAGCTGGACCGAATGCCCGCATTGTCGAAAAACCTCAACGAGCTTCGCCGGACGGTTGCCGCGGTCATCCAGGATCTGGAGCGTGCGGCCAAGGCGCAGGATGTGGCCTATTCCGTCAAGGATGCGGCGTCCACGTGGCAGGCCAAGGACGCCGCGGATAAAGCAGGCAGTTCGCTGCGCCGGCTTGTGGTCCAGTTGATGCAGCCGCCGCCGAGGCTGGGCGGCGGCGTGTGGAATCAGATCGGTTTCGATGAATTCACAAGTCTCAACAACTATACGTTCGCGGCCAATCGCGTCGGCGAAGGATGATGGATGAATACGGAAATGGCGAAGTCGATGCGAAATGCGATCAGCAAATTGAAGGCCCTCGACGAGAAGATCGGCGCGTCGCAGCAATCGGTCGTGGGCCGGCAGACTTCGCTTTCGCAAGGGGCCATGACGGCGGCTTGCCTTGCAGATGCAGACTTCGGCAAGGTGTACAAGGCTGTCGAACCCTGGTTGTAGGCGTCCGTGTCACGCGCATGAAGGCGTGCTGTCCGAAGGCGGCCTCAGGCACACAGTCCTGGACCACGGCTGCGGCGTCTCCGACGGCCATCCGGTCCGGGACACGGGCGGCAGTGAAGCCTACGGGCGCTGCCTGCCAGGCCGCGTCATGGGGTGTTCGAAGTGCGGCGGGGCATGGGAGTGCATTTCTTCGAAAGGGTCGAGGTTCTTGCTCTTTTTTGTGCGTCTTCCCGCCAGCGAGGGTTTCATGGCTCGCTGTGGGCCCACGCGTCCGATATCTGGCGCTTGAGCGTGAGGAGAGCTTGCCCATGTGCTTCGATCACGGCAGGATCGGGCATGTCGCCGGCTGCGGCGCTGATGTTCAGGGCGTAGTGTTCTCCCCTGCCTTTGGCGATGGGGGTGGCGATGGAGATGATGCGCGGCAGCCATTGGGTCCAGCAGTAGCCGATGGATTCGACGTGCTTGCAGGCACGCTGAACCTGGGTGACCAGATTGAGCCAGTCGTCGATGTCGTGCTCGGCTGCCAGTGTGTTCATCAGGGTGGCGCGTTCGGTGACGGGCAGGGCGGCCAGGTAGGCGTGGCCGAGTGCCGAACGTGCCAGTGAGAGCCGGGTCCCGGGCAGCACCCGCCTGGGGATTCCGGTGCGCCCCATGCGCACGGAATCGAGATAGACCATTTCGGTTTCATCCAGCGCGGCCAGACCCACGTTCACCTTGAATGCTTCGGCGGTCTCGCGCATCAGGGGCAGCGCGAGGTTCAGCTCGGTGCATTCCGAGTAGAAATTCAGCCCGAGGCTCAGGCAGGCCGGCGCGAGCCGATACCCGCCCTGGGTATGGTCATAGGAAAGAAAACCGCTCTCGACAAGCGAGTGCGTCAATCGGCTGACGGTTGGCCGTGGCAAGTGTGAGCGGTTGGCCAGCTCCGCATTGGTCAATACGCCAGTTCCAGGCCGGAAGGCCCGCAGCAAAGCCAGTCCGCGTTCGAGCGACTGGCTCCCGTTCGTGCTGCGGATGTAGCGCCCCGACAGCCGGGTCTGCATCCGCGTGGAAGGAAGAGCGGGCGGGGTTTTCATAATTTCGGTTATTAAAATTATAGGCTTGTCATGTCCGCCGCTCACGGTAAGACTGCCAACTCCGATGTCGACTGGGCCGCGATGCGATTCGGGTTCGAGGCTCCAGGGTTTTGCAAGGACGGAATGAAGCTCTATACCGCGTACAGGGCGCCCTATCCGCGCAGGGTGCTGATGTTCATGCATGAAAAGCAGATTGCGGATGTCCAGGTCGTGGATGTCGATCTGATGAAAAACGAGCACAGGACGGAACGCTTCAAGGCGCTGAACCCTTTTGCACGGATTCCTGTATTGGAGCTCGACGATGGCAGGGCCCTTAGCGAATCGAGAGCGATTTGCTCCTGGCTCGAGGCGAAATTCCCCGTGCCCAACCTCATGGGAAAAGATCCCGAGGAACATGCCTGGATCGAAATGCATGACCGCCGAATGGATTTTTATTGGATGTCCCCGGTCATCGCGTGGATCCGCAACAGCATGCCGAACATGGACTCGCTGGTCGGCAGGCAGTATCCCGACTATGCCCAGGGCCAGAAGGAGATCGTGTTCAGGACGGCCGCCTGGCTCGATGAGCAATTCACGCGTCAACCGTGGGTGGCTGGGGAGCGGTTCACGGTGGCGGACATCACGGCGTTCTGTGCAATCGAGGTTGCACGCATCGTTCATTTCCGGCCGCGCGACGCTGGATTTCATGCGCTGCAGGAATGGCGCGATCGGATGGCTGCGCGTGACAGTGCCAGGATCGAATGAATTTTTTTGGAGACCCAGGCAACATGATGACTTCGGATTTCGATTGGCAGGACCCCTTCCATTTCACGGAACAGCTCACGCAGGAAGAGCGCATCGCCCAGAGTGAATTGCGCAAATTCTGTGATGCGAGCCTCCGGCCGCACCTGCAGGAGGTGTACAGGACGGGTTATGACCCCGGCATCATCCGTGAACTGGGTCGGCTCGGGCTGCTCGGCTGCACGATCAGCGGCTACGGCGCGGCGGGCGCAAGCCACGTGTCCTACGGCATTGCCACGCGTGAGCTGGAGCGCGTGGATGCGGGCTACCGCGGCATCCTGAGCGTGCAGGGCTCGCTCGTCATGAATTCCATTTTTCACTTTGGCAGCGAAGCGCAGAAGGCGGCCTACCTTCCGAGGCTGGCCACGGGCGAGCTGATCGGTTGCTTCGGCATGACTGAGCCAGAGCATGGTTCCAACCCAGCGGCGATGGAGACGAGCGCGCAGGAGGTGCCTGGAGGCTACCGCCTGGATGGGCACAAGATGTGGATTTCCTTCTCGCCCGCGGCCGATCTCTTCATCATCTGGGCCAAGCTGCAGGGCGCGGGAAGCGGTCCTTCAGCGGTGCGTGGTTTCATCCTGGCCAAGGGCGCGCCTGGGCTGGAAGTGCGCAAGATCACCGATAAAGTCGCCCTGCCCAACAGCTTGACGGGTGAAGTGCTGCTGACGAATGTCTTTGTTCCCGAGGACCATCGGTTGCCCGAGGCGACGGGATTGACGGGGCCACTGGCCACCTTGTCCAGCGCGCGCTACGGTATTGCGTGGGGTGCGCTCGGTGCGGCGGAAGACTGCTGGATACGTGCGCGTGATTACGCGATGCAGCGCAAGCCCTTCGGCCGTCCGCTGGCGCAGACACAGCTCGTCCAGGGCAAGTTTGCGACCATGCAGACCGAGATCGCCCTGGGCCTGCAGGGGTGTCTGCGCGTGGGGCGCCTGCTGGACGAGGGGCGTGGCAGCAGCGAGATGATCAGCCTCATCAAGCGCAACAGCTGCGAAAAGGCGCTGCACATCGCGCGCATGGCCAGGGACATCCATGGTGGCAACGGCTTGCGCGCCAGCTACGGCATCATGCATCACGTGATGAATCTCGAAGCGGATTCCACCTATGAGGGTACACACGATGTCCACTCGCTGGTGCTGGGGCGGTCCCAGACGGGCCTGCAAGCCTTCTATTGAAGAACCGCCGGTGGGTTCGGCCTTGTGAATGTCCGGCAGAGCGGGCTTCTGCTTCAACTCGGGAAAAGAACATGACAGCGCAAATTCGCATGATTGACCGTGAGACAAACCCTTTCGTTCGCCGTGGCGTGGAAATCGCCGCGGATGGCAGGGCTCATTACGTGGACCTACCGGCTTCACTGCTGGACATGCTGCATGGACACGTGGCGTGTGCGCCTGACGCCGAGGCAGTGGTGGAGCTGGGTGGCGAGAGGCTTTCGTACCGACAACTCTGGGACCGCTGCGCCGAAATGGCGGGCGGGCTGCACGCCAGCGGACTCAAGGCGGGTGAGCGCGTGGCCATCACCCACCCGGCGGGCGTGCAGTGGGTTTTGGCTTACTGGGCCGTCATGATGGCCGGTGGCATTTCCGTGGCGGTGAATACGCGGCTCACTGCCGAGGACGTGGCCTACATCCGCGAGGACGCGGGCGTCGTCCGCGAGCTCGGGCCGGGCCATGAGTGCCCCAAGGGTGCCCCTTATCTCGCACCGGACATTTCGGCGGCTTCAATTGCCACGATCTTCTATACCTCTGGCACCACGGGAAGCGCCAAGGGCGTCCCCTTCACCCACGAAAACCTGCTGAGCAGCTCACGCAACATCATCGACGCGCTCAAGATCAGCGCGCCATCCCCCTCGGACATCCGCACGCTGATCTCGGTGCCGCTGTTTCACGTGACGGGCTGCAACACGCAGATGATGGTGGCGGCCTTTCTGGGCGGCACCTCGGTCATCATGCCCCAGTTCAATCGGGAGAAATTCGTTTCGGCCATCGGCGACGAACGTATCAACTTCATCATCACCGTGCCGGCGATCTATGCCCTGATTCTGAGAATGCCGGAGTTTCAGGTGATCGATCGCACGCGCGTGCGCTGGGTAGCCTATGGTGGCGCACCGATTGCGCCGACGCTGGTGCGCGAGCTCAAACAGACCTTTGCAAACGCCCGTATGGTCAATGGCTTCGGCATGACGGAGACCACGTCGATCATCGCCGCGCTGCCCGACGAGGACGCGATGGAGTTTGCCGATTCGGTCGGCTATGCCGTGCCGACGGTGGACTTGGGCATCGTCCCGCTCGACGGCGGTGATTCGAACGTGTGTGAGCTGGTGGCGCGTGGCGGCAATGTGACGGCGGGGTACTGGAACAAGCCCGAAGAGACGGCGCGGAGTTTCAGGGACGGCTGGTACTACACCGGCGACATTGTCCGCGTCGACGACCATGGGCGGCTGTTTCTGGTGGATCGCAAGAAGGACATCATCATCCGGGGGGGCGAGAACATCTCCAGCGTGGAAGTGGAGGCCGCGGTACTGGCCATGCCCGAGGTGCTGGAAGCCGCTGCCCTGGCGGTGGCGGACGATGTGCTCGGGGAAAAGGTGGGAGTGGTCGTGCACACGGGTGGCAAGGAGGTTTCGCCCGACGCCATCGTCGCGCATTGCAGGAGCCGGCTTGCGCGCTACAAGGTGCCGCAGTTCATCTGTTTCTCGCCATCGCCCCTGCCGCGGTCGGCTGCGGGCAAGGTGCTCAAGAAGGATCTGCGCAACCACGTGGATTGGGGCAGGGAAATTCCGCTCTGAGTACAGCCGCCGACTACGCGGCCCTGGTTTGCACTCGTTCGAGCAGATGGGCCAGATAGGCGCCGAAGAGTTCCTGCGACGACTGTCCGAACATGCGGATGCGCCCAGTGTGGCTCATCACCAGGAGGCCCACGATGTGTGCGAAGAGCGCGGTGACCTCGCGTGTGGCGGCGGCCTGGTTCATGCCCAGGGATTGAAGCGCCGTTTGGCAGGGCACCAGGGAATCGCGCAATCGCGTGTTCAATCGCGCGTTGAGTTCGGGCGTCAGACCTCGCGGTGCCATGCCCTGAAAAAGGTAGAAGCCCAGATCCAGGTCGTGCGGATTGACGCGGTAGAACTCGAAGAAGGCGGTGGCCGCCGCGCCGAGTTGGTCTGCGTGCGCCTGTGTCTTGGCCACGGCCTGTTGCACTTGGGCGTTCAGGCGCTCCAGCGATTCACCCAGCAGCGCGCCATAGATGTGCTCCTTGCTCGGAAAGTAGCTGTAGAGCGCCCCCGGCGTGTAACCCGCGCGCCGCGCGATTTCGCGGATGCTGGTCTTTTCCATGCCCAGTTCAAAGAAAACCGACCGTGCCGCATCCAGCACCAGTTCCTGTCGGACGTCGGCGAGCTTGCGCCGGCGCTCGTCGCGCTGGGTGTGGGTGGAAATGGGGGAAGTCGTGGCTTTTTTTTCTGTGAGAGGCATACGGCTCATTGTAGGATTGACAAGAACATTGAACACTGTTCAAATATATTCATGTTTGTTTCAGGGGAAGAGTGATGGGCATGAATGCAGGCGCCGCACCCGCGCGGGTGGCGTTGATGACGGGGGATGCCTACCGGGAATCGCTCAGGCGCCTCAAACCCCGCGTATTTGTCGATGGCAGGCGCATCGAGGACGTGGCCGATGCGCCCGAACTCGTGCCGGGCGTGAATGCGCTCGCCTACACCTACGACTTCGCGCTCAAGCAAGAGCTGGCGCCGATCGCGCTGGCCACGCAGACGAGCCGAGGCCGCATCGTGCCGCGCATGCTGCACGTGAACGAGGCCGCCGGCGACCTGCTCAACAAGCTCGAAGCGGTGCGCGTGCTGTGCCAGGAAACCGGTTGCGCGCAGCGCTATCTGGCACATGATGCGCTCAACGGCCTGGCGCAGGCCACCGCGGCCATCGACGACGCGAGCGGCACGCGCGAGGCGGGCGATCGTTTTCGCGCCTACCTAGCGCATGCGCAGGACAACGATTTGGCCATCGGCATTGCGATGACCGACGCCAAGGGCGACCGCACGAAGAAGCCGCATGAGCAGGCGAACCTGGATGCCTACGTGCACGTGGTGCGCCAGGACGGCAAGGGCGTGTGGATCAGCGGCGCCAAGGCCATCGTGACCGGTGCGCCCTACATGCACGAGCTGCTCGTGATGCCGAGCCGCAACATGGGCCCGCAGGACGCGGCCTTTGCCGTCTGCTGCGCGGTGCCGGTGGATGCGCCGGGCGTCACCATCGTCTCGCGCGTGGCGGGGCGGCCAAGCGAAACGCCCGAGCATGGCGAGCCGCTGTTTTCGCGCAAGTACGGCCAATCCACGGCGGTGGTGCTGTTCGAGGAGGTCTTCGTGCCGTGGGAGCGCGTGTTCTACGCGGGCGACTGGAAGCACAGCCACATCCTCACCTACAGCTACGCCACGCACCACCGCCACAGTTGCATCGCCGCGCGCGCCGGCTTCGGCGATCTGCTCATCGGTGCGGGCGCGCTGATGTGCGAGGCCAACGGCTTCGACGACCCCGGCAAGGTGAGCAGCCTGCGCGAACCCATGGTCGAACTCATCAAGATTGTCGAAGGCTTCTACGCCTGCGGCGTGGCCGCGAGCGTCTACGCGCAGCCGGACGAACACAGCAAGACCTTCATGCCCGAGCCGGTGTACGCCAACATCGGCAAGCTGCTGCTGGGCACGCAGATCTACGACATGCACCGCCTCGCGCACGAGGTTTCGGGCGGCCTCATCGTCGCGCTGCCCGGGCCGGACGAGGACCATAACCCTGAGACGGCGGCCAAACTCTCCGAGGTGCTGCGCGCCAGCCCGTCCGTGCCCTACGACAAGCGCATCGAGGTGGCGCGCCTGCTGGAAGATTTGACAGCTTCCTACCAGGGCGGCTGGTACTCGCTCATCAGTCTGCACGGCGGCGGTTCGCCCGCGGCGATGAAGCAGGAAATCTGGCGCAACTACCCTGTGGGCAGCAAGGTGCAGCTCGTTGAACGCCTGCTGGAGCGCGGCGTGGTGCATGACCCGGACCGCCCGATCACGGCGAACACCCAGCCCGGCAAGTGCTGCGACAACGGCTGTGGCGCGCCCGGGCAGGGGATCATGCAGCCGATGACGGTGCGGCGCACCCGCGAAACCGGCTGAATCCGACGCCCGCGGATCAGTTGCGCATGGTGCCCGGCAGCCAGAGTGCAATCTGGGGCCAGAACATCACCATACCCATCACGGCGATCATCAAGAACACGTAGGGCATGGCTCCGCGCACGATGGCGCCCAGAGGGGCATTCGTGATGGCCTTGATCGTGAACAGGTTCATGCCGACGGGCGGAGTGATTTGCGCCAGTTCCAGGTTGATGACCAGCAGTACCCCGTACCAGACGGGGTTGATGCCGAGATGGTGCATCACCGGAAGAATCACCGGCGTCGTGATCAGGATGATGGAGATGGACTCCAGGAACATGCCGAGCACGAAGATCAACGCCATCATGGTCAGCAGGAAGCCGATCGCCCCCATATTGGCGGCTGTCACCAGTTCCACCATCTGCTGCGGTATGCGCAGCTTGGTCAGCACGTGCCCGAACACAGAGGCGCCCGCAAGAATCATGAACAGCATCGCGGAGATCCGGCTTGCATCGACGGCTGCTTCCCAGATGGCGCGCAGGTTCAGCGTGCGATAGACCAGTACCCCGATCAGCAAGGCCAGCCAGGCGCCTGCGGCGGCGGCTTCGGTGGCGGTGAACAGGCCGGCGTACATCCCGCCCAGCACGAACACGGGCAAGGACAGCGCCCACAGCGCCTTGCGTATGGCATGCAGCGCTTCACTGATGCTGGCGCGCGGTTCGCACCGGATGTGGCGGTGTTTCACGGCAGTGGTCACCATGCTCCAGGCGATGAAGACGGCGGCCATCAGTAAGCCGGGGAAGACGCCTGCCATGAACAGCGCGCCGATCGAGGTGTCGGTGATCACGCCGTAAAGAATCATCGGTCCGGAAGGTGGAATCAGGATGCCCAGCGTGCCGCCTGCCGCGACCAGGCCATAGGCCGCGCGTGGGTCGTAGCCGTAACGGACCATCTGCGGAATGGCCACGGCACCTATGGTGAGCGCGGTGGCGACACTGGAGCCGGAGATCGCCGCGAATACAGTGCAGGCGGCGATGGTGGCGATGCCCAGACCGCCCGGCAGGTGGCGCGTGAGTGTGTACGCAGTCTGATAGAGATCGTCCACGATCTTGCTGCGGATCATCAGGTAGGCCATGAAGGCGAACAGCGGAATGGCCACCAGCAGGTAATGATCCATCTCGCCAAACATCACCTCGGTGACGGAGCCCAGCTCGCCCTGGGTGATCAGCAGCAGCGCGCCGCCGAACGCGGCCAGTCCCGCGAAGATTGGCAGCCCGGTGAACAGCAGCAGGAGCAGTGCGACAAATAGCACGGTGATCGTCATGGGGTATCCCCCGGCGTTACCGGCTGGCTTGTGGATGCAAAGCGCAGGGGCTGGCCGACCCATGTACGCCAGAGCGCCTCGATGGTCGCCAGCAACAGCAAGGCGCCGCCCAGGGGCAGCAGCAGCATCAGCCACCACACGGGCCATTCGAGGTGGCCTTCGGTGACCAGTCCGAGCGTGCGCGCCAGCACGGCAGTCTGCCATCCGCTGACGACAAGCACCGCCGCCACGGCGGCGCAGGCCGCGGCGGCCCATGCCATGGCCCAGCGCTTGCCGGCGGGTGAAAGCCGCTGCACCAGCACGTCCACGCCTATGTGTTCACCGCGCCGGAAGGTCTGGGCCACGGCCAGCATCACGGTGGCCACCAGCAGATGGCCGACGAGTTCGTCGACCCAGGCGGGCGCGGCGTTGAAGAAGTAGCGCATCACGACGGCCCAGCCGATCAGCACGAATGAAACGAGGATCGCGATGGCCGAAAGCGCCATGGCAGCGGCGCAGACGGTGGCCACGGCCTGGCTCAGGATGCGCAGCGCGGTGCTCTCGCCGGGCGTGTCAGGAAGTTGGTGCATGGAACATCGTCCCCTGGTGCATCCGGACGACTACAGCTTGTCGATCAACTGCAGCAACTTTTCACCGTCGGCTCCGGTGTCGCCAAGGAATGTCTTTTTCACCGTTGGTTGCATCGCCTTGGCCATGGCGTCTTCCTGTGCCTTGGTCAGGGCGATGGCCTGCATGCCGTGTTCGTTGAGCACCTTCAGGTCCTCGGCGGGAATCTCGTCCGGTTGGATGGAGCGTTGCACGGCGCTGTCGGCCGCCTTCTGGATGGCGTCACGCACGTCGCCTGGCAGGCTGTCCCACCACGCCGGGTTGACCACCAGGTTGTCGAACGCCAGGATGATGTTGGAGGCCACGCCGTACTTCTGTACCTCGTAGAACTTGCGGCTGTACGCGGCCTTGACGCCTGTGAAGCCGGCATCGAGCACGCCGGTCTGCAGTGCCTGGTACACCTCGGAGCCGGGCATGGCCGAAGGATGGGCGCCCATCGCCGACAGGCCGGTATCCCACAGTTTGTTGAGGCCGCGGATCTTCAGGCCGGCGAAGTCGGCGGGAGCGATCAGCGGCTTTTGCGCCGAGGTGAAGATGCCATTGTTGGCATCGACGATCCAGGCAATGTTTTTGACGCCGCGCTGAGCCAGCTTGCTGTCCAGCAGGCGTGCCGCATCCGAACCGATGAACGCCTTCTGTTTGGCTACCGAGGTCATGAGGTAGGGAATGATCGTGACGCTCATCTCGGGGATGGTGCCGCCCCACTGGAAGCTCAGGATGGACGCCGCCTCGATCTTGCCGCTGGCCACGGCCGGGTGATTCTGGTTGGGTTTGTAGAGCTGGGCCGCACCGAAGATCTGCACCTCCACGCGGCCCTGCGTCGCGGCCTGGACGTCCTTTGCGAACTGGGCCAGGTTGACGGCCGTTTGATGCGTGGGCGGGAACTGGTGGCTGATCCGCATGGTGTATTCCGCCGCGAGTGCCATGCTGGCGGTTGTGGTGGACAGCGCGGCGATGAGGGCCGCGCGGCAGAGGTGATGGAACAGTTTGGGCATCGTTGGTCTCCTTTGAATGAATGGTTGTCGCGCATCAGGCCACCGCGTGCTCCGTGCGCAGTGCCTGAATATCCTTGGGGCTGTATCCCAGGCGCTTGAGCAGGTCGTCCGTGTCTTCGCCCAGACGCGGTGGATCGCGTCGGGACTTCAGGCGCATGCCGTCCAGCGTGATGGGAAACAGCGGGGCTTGTGCGGATTCACCCGCGCGCGCTCCGTCCGGGAGCCGTATCTGCGCAAAACCGCCTGTTTCCAGCAGATGCGGGTCGTCGTACAGATCTTCTGGGCGGCGGATGGGCGCGAATGGCAGGCCTGCGTCTTCCATCACTTGCGACAGTTCCGCTGCGCTGCGCTGCGCCAGTCGTTCGCGCAGCAGGGCCAGCAAACGTGGTCGGGCGCGAACGCGGTCATTGTTGGTGGCCAATGCCGGGTCCTGGATGAGGTCCTGCAGGTCGAGGACACGGCAGAAGGTCTGCCATTGTGCGTCGCTGACCGCGGCGAGGAAAATCTGTTCACCGCCCTTGACCGTGAACACGTCGTACACGGCCCAGGGGTTGTCGCGGGCGGGCAAGGGGGCAGCGGGTTTGCCCGTCAGCGCGTACTGCAGCATGTGCTGCCCGACCAGGAACACGTTGTTTTCGTACAGTGCGCTTTGTACCTGCATGCCGCGGCCCGTGATGCCGCGCTGGATCAGTGCACCGAGAACACCAATGGCGCCGAACAATCCGCCCATGATGTCGTTGACGCTGGCGCCGGCGCGCAGCGGATCTCCGGGCCGACCCGTCATGTAGGCCAGTCCCCCCATCATCTGCACGACTTCATCCAGTGCGGTGCGGTGCTCGTAGGGTCCGGGCAGGAATCCTTTGTTGGCCACGTAGATCACGCGTGGATGGGCTTGCGAAAGCGATGCGTAATCCAGTCCGTACTTGTCCATGGTCCCGGGCTTGAAGTTCTCGATGACCACGTCCGCGCTGGCCGCCAACCGCCGGGCCACCGCGGTGCCTTGCGGATGGTGCAGGTCGATGGCGATGCTCTTCTTGTTGCGGTTGAACATGGGAAAGAAGCCGGCTCCGGCTCCCAGCAAGCGCCGGGTGCGGTCGCCGTCGATGGGTTCGACCTTGATCACTTCCGCGCCCAGGTCCGCCAGCATCAGCCCGCACGTCGGGCCCATGACCATGTGGGTGAATTCGATGACGCGCAAACCCGCCAGCGGTTGGGGCATGGAGCGGTCGTGCGCGCTCATGCTGCGGCTCCAGCGACCACAGGTTGCAAGGTTTTGGGCAGGCCGGCGCGCCAGAGCGTGCCGTGCAAGGCCTCGCCGTCGAGCCACTGGGCCACGCGCGTGCGCAGCGCCAGCAGTTGCTGGATGTCGATGCCTGTAGGCATGCCCATGCTGGCGAAAAGATAGGCAAGGTCTTCGCTGGCCACGTTGCCGCTTGCGCCAGGCGCGTAGGGACACCCGCCGATACCTGCAAGGCTGGCGTCGAAACGTCTCACGCCGGTGTGCAGCGCTGCCATCACGTTGGCGATGCCCAGGCCACGCGTGTCGTGGAAGTGGCCGCACGCCAGGCGTTCGCCCGCGATCGCGAATGCCTGCGTGAACAGGGTCTCGACCGCGCGCGGGTCCGCGTAGCCGACGGTGTCCGCCAGGCCGACCCGATCCACTCCGGCGTCGAGCACGGCGCGCAGCAGGTCAAGCACCTCTGCAGGCTCCACCCGCCCTTGAATCGTGCAGCCGAATGCGGTGCTGATGCCGACCTCGATCAGGCAGGTCGATCCTGCGGCGTCGCGCGCGGCACGGATTTGTTTTATTTCCTGAACAACCTCTTCGGGCGCCTTGCGCAAGTTTGCCAGGCTGTGCGCGCGGCTGGCCGACAGGGGCAGCAGCATCAGGTCGGCGCCGGAGCCGATGGCCCGCTGGGCGCCCTTGAGATTGGGTACCAGCACCGATACCGAAAGGCCTGGTAGCCTCTTGGCGTATGCGACCAGATCGGCGGTGTCGGCCAACTGCGGCAGCAGTCTGGGAGGAACAAACGAGCCCACTTCGATTTCGCGCAATCCTGCCTGCCAGGCCGACCGGATCCACTCCAGCTTGTGCGCGGTCGGCACCGTGCGTGGAATGCTCTGCAGACCGTCCCTCAGGCCGACTTCGCGAATCACGACCTCATCCGATGGCATGTTCAATACCGTCTCCTTCTGCAATGCATCCGTGGCATGGGTACAAGTGCATGCAGTCTATGGTTCCCATTTCGGAAGTAAAGAGACATTTAAGAACGACTAATATGCCGTTTCGGAATTTTATTGGATGGCCTCATGCGCGACCTTGATCTGACGACCTTGAAACTGTTCGTGGCCACCTGCGATGCCGGCAGCATCACCCGCGCGGCGGCGCGCTCGCACATCGTGGGCAGCGCCATCAGTAAGCGAATCGCCCAACTGGAGGCGCAACTGAGGACACCTTTGATGGTGCGTCGGCGCCAGGGCATCGAGCTGACCGGTGCCGGCGAGACGGTGTTGGAGCATGCGCGCGCCATGCTGCTGGCGGCCGAGCATCTGGAGCGCGACATGGACGCCTTTGCCGCCGGCGTGCGTGGCCAGGTGCGCGTGCTGGCAACGCTATCGACCATGGCCGAATCTCTGGCGGACGATATCGCGACCTTCCTTTCGCGGCCCGAGCACGCGGGGATCCGGGTGGATGTCGAGGAGCGCGTCAGCGCCGCCGTGGTGCGAGGCGTCAGAGAGGGGGTCGCCTCGGTCGGCATTTGCTGGGATACGGCGGATCTGCAGGATCTGCAGTCGTGTGGTTACCGCCACGATCATCTGGCGGTCGTGGTGCCGCCCGAGCATCCGCTGGCCGCGCGTGGCGAGATTGCCTTCGTCGATTCGCTGGCCTGGGAGCACGTGGGCCTGCCGGTGAACAGCGCCGTGGAGATCATGCTGATGCGTGCCGCCGCCGAGCAAGGCCTGCGGTTGAACTTCCGCATGATCGTGACAAGTTTCGAGGCCGCAATGCGCATCGTGCGCGCGCGCCTGGCCATCAGCGTCGTGCCGATGGAGGCGGTGACGACCTACGTGGATGCCTACGGATTGCGCGTGCTGCCGCTCACCGATCCCTGGGCACGGCGCAGGTTTGCGCTGTGCTACCGCAGCGAGAAGGCGCTCACGCCGGCCGCGCGCCTGCTGGTGCGGTACCTGTCGGCGCGCGACTGAAGCCGCGCGCTCGCGCAGGCTCAGCGGCGCGGGTCTTCACGCAATTTTGAAAACGCCGCGGCCATTGCCGACTGCGGCGGCGCGTCGCGCGTGGGCTGCCGCCCCGCGCCTCGCCCGGCGGCCTCGAAGCGGTTCTCGCGGGCGCCGTCGCGCCGCGGTGCCTGCGCGTCCAGCTTCATCGTCAGGCTGATGCGCTTGCGGGGCACGTCAACCTCCAGCACCTTCACTTTCACGATCTGGCCGGTCTTGACCACCTCGCGGGCATCCTGCACGAAGCGGTTGGAAAGCTGGCTCACGTGCACCAGGCCGTCTTGGTGCACGCCCAGATCGACGAAGGCGCCAAACTGCGCGACGTTGCTCACCGTGCCTTCGAGCACCATGCCCGCGGTCAGGTCGGCGATGTCCTGCACGCCTTCGTTGAAGCGCGCCACCTGGAAATCCGGGCGCGGGTCGCGACCGGGTTTTTCGAGTTCGGCGAGGATGTCCTTCACGGTGATGGCGCCGAATCGCTCGGTGGCGAACTGCTCGGGGCGCAGGGTCTTGAGCACCTCGGCGCGGCCCATGAGCTGGTCTATGGTCTGGCCGGTCTGGGCCAGGATGGTTTGCACCACCGGATAGGTTTCGGGGTGCACGCCGGTCATGTCCAGCGGGTTGTCGCCGCCGCGGATGCGCAGGAACCCGGCCGATTGCTCGAAGGTGCGCGGCCCCAAGCCGGTCACCTGCAGCAGTTGCTGGCGGCTGGTGAAGGCGCCGTGCTGCTCGCGCCAGCGCACGATGGCCTTCGCCGTGGTCTGCGTCAGGCCCGAGACGCGCGCCAGCAGCGGCGGGCTGGCGGTGTTCAGGTCCACGCCGACGCCGTTCACGCAGTCTTCCACCACCGCGCCCAGCGTGTGCGCCAGCTGGCTCTGGTTCACGTCGTGCTGGTACTGGCCCACGCCTATGCTCTTGGGGTCGATCTTCACCAGCTCGGCCAGCGGGTCCTGCAGGCGCCGCGCGATGCTGGCGGCGCCGCGCAGGCTCACGTCCACGTCGGGCAGTTCCTGGCTGGCGTATTCGCTGGCGGAATAGACCGAGGCACCGGCTTCGCTCACAACTACTTTTTGAATAGCTGCAAGCGCTTGTCCCATCTGCGCTGGAGCCATATTTTGTATAAATTTTATGAGCTCGGCCGCCAGCTTGTCGGTCTCGCGGCTGGCGGTGCCGTTGCCGATGGCGATGAGCTGCACGCCGTGCCTGGCGACGAGCCGGGCCAGCGTGTGGAGGCTGCCTTCCCAGTCGCGGCGCGGTTCGTGGGGGTAGATGGTGGCGGTCTCCAGCAGCTTGCCGGTGGCATCCACCACGGCCACTTTCACACCGGTGCGGATGCCGGGATCGAGTCCCATCACCACCTTGGGCCCGGCGGGTGCGGCCAGCAGCAGGTCGCGCAGGTTGTCGGCGAAGACCTTGATGGCCACCTGTTCGGCCGCCTCGCGCAGGCGCGTGAACAGGTCGCGCTCGATCGAGAGGCCGAGCTTCACGCGCCAGGTCCACACGACGCACTTGCGCAGCAGGTCGTCGGCGGCGCGGCCCTGGTGGCTCCAGCGCAGGTGCTGGGCGATGCGGCCTTCGGCGAGGCCGGGTTGTGCTATTGTTTTTGGAACATCTGGCGCTTGATCTGCCTGCGGAAGAACCAGTTTTGCGTCCAGGATTTCAAGCTGGCGCCCGCGAAAGACGGCCAGAGCGCGGTGGCTGGGCACGCGGGCGATGGGTTCGTCGTAGTCGAAGTAGTCGCGAAACTTCGCCACCTCGGGGTCGTTTCCGTTCTTGCCGCTCACCAGGCGGCTTTGCAGCAAGCCCTCGGCCCAGAGCCATTCGCGCAGGCCTTGCACCAGCGTGACGTCCTCGGCCCAGCGTTCGCTGAGGATGTCGCGCACGCCGTCGAGTACCGCAGGCACGGTGGTGAAGTCTTCGCCGGCTTCGCCCTTGTCCTGCCGGACGTAGGGCAGGGCAGCCTGCTGCGGGTCGAGCGTGGGGTCGGCGAACAAGGCATCCGCGAGCGGCGCTATGCCGAATTCGCGCGCGATCTGGCCCTTGGTGCGGCGTTTGGGCTTGTAGGGCAGGTAGAGGTCTTCGAGTTCCTGCTTCGTGGTGGCGGCGGCGATGGCGGCGGCCAACTCGGGCGTGAGCTTGCCTTGCTCTTCGATGCTCTTGAGGATGGCGGCGCGCCGCTCGGCGAGTTCGCGCAGATAGCTCAGACGCGACTGCAGCTCGCGCAACTGCGCGTCGTCCAGCCCCCCGGTGGCCTCCTTGCGGTAGCGGGCGATGAAGGGCACGGTGGCGCCCTCGTCGAGCAGTTGCACGGCGGCCTGCACCTGGCGTTCGGTGGCGTGGATTTCAGCGGCGATCTGCCGCACGATGTCTTGCATGACTGTGGGTTGGAGTGGCGATCGGGAAAACCCGAAAGTGTGCCACGCGCGGGCAGGCTCACTGGTGCTCGGGCACACTGGCGGAATGCCGGAAGAAAAAGAACAGGGTGCGGCTGCTGCCGCCGGAGCAGGCGGGGTGCCACGTGTGCCCGTCTTCGTCGTGATCGCGCTGGCGCTCCTGATGATGTCGCTGGATTCCACCATCGTCGCCACGGCCCTGCATGCGCTGCAGCATGGGCTCGACACGACGATCAACTGGGCGGGCTGGACGCTGACCGCGTATTCGCTGGGCTTCGTGGTGGCGGTGCCCATCACCGGCAAGCTCAGCGAGCGCTACGGCAGGCGGCGCGTGTTTCTGGCCTCGGTGGTGGTGTTCACGCTCTCGTCTCTGCTGTGCGGGCTGGCCACCAATATCTACGCGCTCATTGCCCTGCGTGTCATCCAGGCGGCGGGCGGCGCAGGTTTCACGCCTTCGGCCACGGGCATCATCGTCGATCACTTCGGCAGCGCGCGTGACCGGGCTGTGAGCCTCTTTGGCAGCATCTTTCCCATCGGCGCGATGATCGGGCCGATCTTCGGCGGGCTCTTCGTCAACTACTGGGACTGGCGCGGTGTGTTCCTCGTGAACGTGCCCATCGGCATCGTCATCCTGATCTTCGCCTGGCGCCTGATCCCGCACGATCGCAAGCGGCATCGCGCCGTCGCCAGCCTGGACCTGCGGGGCATGAGTCTGCTGGCGGCGTGTGTGCTCGGTGGAATGCTGGGCGTGAACTACCTGGGTGAACGTGACGTGCCCTTGCTGGCGCCCGTGGTGTGGCTGCCGCTGGCCATCGCCGCGCTGGCCGGCTGGGCGTTCGTGCGCCATCTGAACCGCGTGGCCGAGCCTTTCATCGCGCCGCGCCTGCTGTTCGGCGCGGATTTCGGCACCGTCAACCTCGTGAACATCATGTTCGGCGGAATTCCCGTGGGCGCGATCGTGCTGGCGCCGCTGTATGCCACCAACCGCTACGGCATCGGTGCGCTGTCAGCGGGCACGCTGCTGGTGGCACAAGGGCTGGCCGCGGTGGTGATGTCGGTGCTGGCGATCATGGTGCTGCGGCGCACGGGTTACCGCAAACCCATCGCCTTGGGCGGCGCCTTGGCGGCCGCCGGGCTGCTGATGCTGGCGATACCGCCACAGGCAGGGATCACGCCCTACATGTGGCTGGTTGGCGCGACCTTCATCGCCGGAACGGGGATAGGCATCGTCAATCCCGCCAGCCGCAATGCGGGGCTGCAGCTGGCGCCGCGGTACGCGTCATCGCTCGCGGCCATGCGCTCGATGTTCATGCAGGTGGGCACCATTCTGATCGTCTCGATCAGCACCGCCATCCTGGCGCCGGTGCAGGACCCGGGCGTGGCGCAGGCCTGGATCTACGCGGTGACCGCTGCCGCGCTGGTGGCGGCACTGTTCATGCTGGTGCGGCTCGTGCCCGAGCACAAGGGCGCGTGGTAGGGGCGTGGTAGCCACGCCCCTTTTCGGGTGCCTCAAGCGACGAGCTTCTGGGCAAACGTCACGAGGCGCTTGGTCTGGTAGCGGATGATGTCCGCCACCTCTTCGTTCAGCGGGCCCATGTTGTTGCTGGCGCCATAGGGGTTGCCCAGGCCCTTGAACATCGCCGCGTCGGTGAAGCCGGGTGGCACGATGATCGAGCCCCAGTGCGCGAACGTGGTGTACATGCCCGTGATCGTGGTTTCCTGCCCGCCATGGACGTTTTGCGCGCTGGTCATCATGCTCGCCACCTTGCCCGACAGGTGTCCTTGCTGCCAGATGGGGCCGAGCGTATCGATGAAGGCGCGCATCTGGCTGGCCACGGTGCCGAAGCGCGTGGGGGCGCTGAACAGATAGGCGTTGGCCCAGGTCAGGTCCTCGGGCGTGGCCACCGGGACGTCGGCTGTCTTCTGCTGGAATGCCTTCCAGGCGGGCACCGAGTCGATGACCGTCTGTGGCGCGGTTTCCAGCACCTTGCGCAGACGCACCTCTGCGCCCGCCGCCTTGGCTGCTTCGGCGGCTGCTTCCGCCATGGCATGGTTGGTGCCATAGGCACTGTAGTAGACGATGGCGAGTTGAACTTTGCTCATGTTTGCTCCTTCGGAGTGATCGGCTTTCGTGGGTGTTGCACCGGGTAAACCCGAAAGTGGGTGCGCGAAGTATTATCGAATGCGCGCTATGTGGAATTGATAAGCATTATTGCGTTTGATTGTCCTGAAAATAGAACCATGCATGATTTGAACGATATGCTCTACTTCGCCGAGGTGGTGGAGCGTGGCAGCTTTGCCGCGGCTGGACGGGCGCTGGGTATACCGAAGTCGCGCCTGTCGCGGCGCATCTCCGAGCTGGAGGCACAACTGGATGTTCGGCTGCTGCAACGCACCACGCGCACGCTCTCGCTCACCGATGCGGGGCAGGCCTTTCTGGCCCATTGCGCAGCGGTGCGCGAATCGGCACAGGCCGCGGCCGATGCGGTGGCGCAGGTGCAGGCCGCCGTGCCGCGCGGCACGGTGCGGGTGACCTGCCCGGTGACGCTGGCGCAGACCGTGCTGGCGCAGCAGCTGCCCTTCTATCTGGATCGCTATCCCGAGGTGCGCCTGGACCTGCAGGTGACCAACCGCGTGGTGAATCTGGTGGAGGAGGGTGTGGACGTGGCGCTGCGTGTGCGTACCTCGCTGGAGGACAGCGGCTCCATGGTGGTCAAGCGCCTCGATGAAGTCTGCCAAGTGCTGGTGGCCAGCCCCGCGCAGCTCAGGCGCCAGGGCACGCCCGCGACGCTGCAGGATCTGGCGCGGGTGGATGTGCTCATGCCGTCCAGCCGCGAGGGTCAGTGCACCGTGCAGCTCGTCGGTCCCCAGGGCAAGGCGCAGAGTCTGGAGATCGCGCCGCGCTGCGTGATCGACGATCTGCTGTCGCTCAAGTTCGCCGCCATGGCGGGCACCGGCATGGGGTGGCTGCCCGACTACATGGTCGCCAGCGAATTGCGTGACGGACGCCTGGTCCGACTGCTGCCTGAGTGGAGCCAACCCCGGGCCATCGTGCATGCGGTGTTCGCCTCGCGCCGGGGCATGTCGCCGGCGGTGCGCAGCTTCCTGGATTTTCTGCAGGAGGTCATGCCGTCGCACGCCAGCGCATCCTGCGCGGGCGCGTGAGCGGCCCGCCCGACGGCGTGCCACCGCCTTGTCGGATCAGAATGCCGGAACCACGGCGCCTTTGTATTTGTCCAGGATGAACTGCCTGGTCTCGGGTGAGTGCAGTGCCTTCATGAGCTTGGCGATGGCCGGGTCGTTGGCGCGATCGGCGCGTGCGGCAACGATGTTCGTATAGGGCGAATCGGCGCCTTCGATGAAGAGCGCGTCCTGGGTCGGATTCAGCTTGGCCTCGATCGCGTAGTTGGTGTTGATCAGCGCCAGATCCACGTCGGGCAGCGCGCGTGGCAGCAGCGGCGCTTCCAGTTCGCGGAATTTCAGCTTTTTCGGGTTTTGCACCACGTCCAATGGCGTGGGCGTGAGACTGCCGGGGTCCTTGAGCGTGATCAGCCCCTGCCTGGCCAGCAGGATGAGCGCGCGCCCGCCATTGGACGGGTCGTTCGGAATGGCCACCGTCGCGCCGTCCTTCAGCTCCTTGAGGTTCTTGATCTTGCTGGAATAGGCGCCAAACGGCTCCACGTGCACCTTGCCGTTGGGCACGACGACCAGGTTGGTCTTGCGGTCTCTGTTGAAGCTGTCCAGGTAGGGCTGGTGCTGGAAGAAATTGGCGTCAAGCTGCTTGTCCGCCACGGCCATGTTGGGCTGCACGTAATCGCTGAATTCCTTGACTTGCAGCTCGATGCCTTCGGCCTGGAGTCTGGGTTTGACGAAATTCAGGATTTCCGCATGCGGCACCGGCGTGGCCGCCACCTTGAGCACGTCGGCAGCCTGGACCGACACCGCGAGCGCGGCAAGTGCCAGCGCCGAGAAGACTTGTTTCAACATGAGTGTTTACCTTTTGAATCCATCACGAATGGCGACAGGCCCGTGCGCATCGGTGGAGGCAGCGAAAGCGCCACGGGCTGGGCCGACGGCTGAGTTTAAGGGTTAACCACTATATCCAGGTCGAATATGAATCTATTTGGATATAACAAATCCAATTTATATATGAACAAATCTGAGTTGGACGACATCCCTCAGGCGGCCACCGCCTCCTTCATCGGCTCGCCCAGGCCGCGCAGCAGGTCGCGCACCATCTGCGCGCGCTGCATCGGTTCGGGGAGCTGGCGCTCGATGCGCAGCTTCTCATTGCCCGCGAGCTTGATATCGCGGTTTTTCTGCACCAGCCGGATGATGGACATGGGGTCGATCGGCGGCTGCGGCACGAAGCTGATGGTGATCACGCCCGGTGCCGCGTCCACCTTGGTCACGCCGTAGGGCGCGCACAGCACGCGCAGGCGGTGCACGTCGATGAGGGTCTGCGTCTGGGCCGGGAGCTTGCCGAAGCGGTCCACGATTTCTTCGAGCAGCGTGTCGATCTGATCGCTGGTGTGCGCCGTGGCCAGTCTTTTGTAGAGCGACAGGCGTGTCTGCACGTCGGCGCAATAGTCGCTGGGCAGCAGTGCCGGGGCGTGCAGGTTGATGTCGGTTGTTGCCTGCATGGGGGCGAGCAGGTCGGGCTCCTTGCCTGCCTTCAGGCTGCGCACGGCCTCGGCCAGCATCTCGTTGTAGAGCTGAAAGCCCACCTCGATCATGTTGCCCGACTGGTTCTCGCCCAGCACTTCGCCCGCGCCGCGGATTTCCAGGTCGTGCATGGCCAGGTAGAAACCGCTGCCCAGCTCCTCCATTTGCTGGATCGCCTCCAGGCGCTGCGCCGCATGTCCCCTGAGGCCGCGCACGTCAGGCACCATGAGGTAAGCGTAGGCTTGGTGGTGGCTGCGCCCCACGCGCCCGCGCAGTTGGTGCAGCTGCGCCAGGCCGAACTTGTCGGCGCGCGAGATCAGGATGGTGTTGGCCGTGGGCACGTCGATGCCGGTCTCGATGATGGTCGAGCACAGCAACACATTGGTGCGCTGGGCGATGAAGTCGCGCATCACATGTTCGAGCTGGCGCTCGGGCATCTGGCCGTGCGCGACGGCAATGCGTGCCTCAGGCAGGATCTCCTGCAGGCGCTCACGCCGGTTTTCTATGGTTTCGACCTCGTTGTGCAGGAAGTACACCTGCCCGCCGCGCTTCAATTCGCGCAGCACGGCCTCGCGGATCACGCCCGGGTTTTCTTCGCGCAGGAAGGTCTTGATGGCCAGGCGCCGCTGCGGCGCGGTGGCGATCACGGAGAGGTCGCGCAGGCCCTCCAGCGCCATGCCCATGGTGCGCGGGATTGGCGTGGCGGTGAGCGTGAGCACGTCCACCTCGGCGCGCATGGCCTTCATGGCCTCCTTGTGGCGCACGCCGAAGCGGTGCTCCTCGTCGATGATGAGCAGACCCAGATTCTTGAACTTCGTCGAGGGCGAGAGCAGCTTGTGCGTGCCGACGACGATGTCCACACTGCCTTCCGCCAGGCCCTTGAGTGCGGCCGTGGCCTCCTTGCCTGAGGCAAAGCGGCTCACCTGGGCCACCTTCACCGGCCAGCGCGCGAAGCGGTCCACCAACGTCTGGTAGTGCTGCTCCGCGAGCAGCGTGGTGGGCGCGAGCAGCGCCACCTGCTTGCCGCCCGTGACCGCGATGAAGGCCGCGCGCAGCGCCACCTCGGTCTTGCCGAAGCCCACGTCGCCGCACACGAGGCGATCCATGGGGCGCGGGCTGATCATGTCCTGGATCACAGCGTGGATCGCGGCGTTCTGATCGGCCGTTTCCTCGAAGCCGAAGTCGCTCACGAACTGCTCGTAATCCTGCGGCGAGAACCGAAAGGCAAAGCCCTCGCGCGCCGCGCGCCGCGCGTAGATGTTGAGCAGCTCGGCCGCGGTGTCGCGCACCTGCTCCGCCGCCTTGCGTTTGGCCTTTTCCCACTGGTGGCCGCCCAGCTTGTGCAGCGGCGCCTCGTCGCCTGCGATGCCGCTGTAGCGGCTGATCTGCTGCAGCTGGCTCACGGGTACGTAGAGCACGGCCTGGTCGGCGTATTCCAGGTGCAGGAACTCCTGCAGCGCCGGTGTGCCGTCAGGGTTCTTCTGCCCCATATCCATGTTCACCAGGCCTCGGTAGCGGCCGATGCCGTGCTGGGCGTGCACGACCGGATCGCCGATCTGGAGTTCGGCCAGATCCTTGATCATCGCCTCCAGGTCGCTCGTCTGCTCCTGCTTGCGCCGGCGCCGCGCGCCGCCGGCGGCCGAAAACAGCTCGGTTTCAGTAACGAAGTCGATGCCCTGCTCCTGCCAGCTGAACCCGTTGGCGAGTGCCGAGGTGGCCATGCCAACGCGCTCGCCCTGCGCGCCCAGGAATTCCTCCAGCGAATCAAAAGAGGGCGGATTCAGGTGGCTGGCGCGCAGGAAATCCAGCAGGCTTTCCCGTCGGCCATCGCTTTCGGCCAGCAGCAGCACGCGGTGTGGCGTGCGGGCAAGGTGGGCATGCAGCCTGGCGATCGGGTCTTCGGCGCCGCGGATGGCCGTGAGATCAGGCAGCGGCCGAAATTGCGGATCATCCGGACTGGCATCTGCCGGGCGCAGGGCAAGCTGGGCATGTGCATTCGCGTTGCCGTAGAACTGCTCACTCGTGAGAAACAGCGCTTCAGGTGGCAATGCCGGATGCTCTGGGTCGCCGGCGAGGAGACGATGGCGCTCGCGCGTGTCCTGCCAGAAGCGCTGGAAGGCGGCTTCCAGGTCCCCGTGCAGCACGAGCGTGGCGGCCTCGCCCAGGTAATCGAAGACCGTCGCGGTCGCATCGAAGAACAGCGGCAGGTAGTACTCGATGCCTGCGGTCGCCAGGCCCGCGCCCATGTCCTTGTAGATGCGGCTCTTGGTCGGATCGCCTTCGAGCAGCTCGCGCCAGCGATTGCGAAAGCGCGTGCGCGCTTCCTCGTCCATCGGAAATTCGCGCCCCGGCAGCAACCGGACCTCGGGCACGGGGTAGAGGCTGCGCTGCGTGTCGGGGTCGAAGGTGCGGATGGAGTCGATTTCGTCGTCGAACAGGTCCACGCGCAGCGGCTGCGCCGAGCCCATGGGAAACAGGTCGATCAACCCGCCGCGCACCGCGTATTCGCCGTGCGCCACCACCTGCGCCACGTGCTGGTAGCCCGCGAGCGTGAGCTGGGCGCGGAACTTGGCTTCATCGAGTTTCTGCCCGGTCTTGAAGTGAAAGGTGTAGCCCGCGAGGAAGGAGGGCGGCGCCAGGCGATACAGCGCCGTGGTGGCCGGCACCAGCACCACGTCCACCTCGCCCTGGCGAATGCGCCAGAGTGTTGAGAGCCGCTCGCTGATCAGGTCCTGGTGCGGTGAGAAGTTGTCGTAGGGCAGCGTTTCCCAGTCCGGAAACAGCGCGCTGCGCAGGTCGGGCGCGAAGAACGCCATCTCGTCCATCAGGCGGCGCGCGTCCGATGCATCGGCGCAGACGATGGCGGTGGTGTGCCGGTCGGCGGCCTCGCGCTCAGCCAGGCGCGCCAGCAGCAGCGCATCGCTGCTGCCCATGGGGCGCGGCATGGTGTAGCGTTTTCCGCGGACGAGGGAGGGGAGTTGCATGAAGATGAAACCGAAAGACAACGACACAAGCCCCCGGCCGCTGTGGGGAGGGGGTGAGGTGCCTATTTTAGAGAAGGTGCTCGAAAGCCTTTCGCCGTCGTCGCCGCGGCGCTTTTGGCCGCTCTTCCGGGCCGACTTTATTTTTGTTGCCAAGTGGACTAGCATGGGCAGCGCAACCACAGGAGTTCGTCATGCCTACCGCATCGGTCAGCAGTGATGCCCAGCGCCTTTCCGCATTGGTTTCGCCCCAGGGCGTGTCCGGGGCGAGCCGGGACCCGCAGGGCGATGCGCCGCCGCAGCAGGCCGTGCAGGAGCCGCAGGACGGCACCCGTGTCACGCTCAGCGCCCGCGCGCAGGAGCTCGCGGCCCAGTCTGATCAGACTGAGGGCCAGGACCAGGCCGAACCCGCGAACGGCGGCGAAGCGGATTCGCGCAATGCCCGGTTGCTGCGCGCCTACGACGGACACGCCTGAGGCGCATGTGGTTGTGGTGTCGTGAAGGGGACAGACCATGCCGATGACCATCACCTCATCTTTGGCCGGGATGTCGGCGCAGTCCCGTCTGTCGGCGGCGCAGCAGGAGGCCAGGCAGGCGCAGGACACGGCACAGCGTCTGCGTTCCGAGGCTGACGCGGCCCAGCGCAGCGCCGATCGCGAACAGGAGCGCGCGAGCGGATTGACTCAGCGCTCGCAGGATGCCTCAAGGCGCTCCGTGGCGGCGCAGCGTTCGATCGGAGCGGCACAATCCGATCTGGATGGCACCAGGCGTGATGCCATGCCGCCGGCACCGATGCCTGCCACGTCGCCCGCAGCACCTGCGGCAGCCGACTACGTCGTGGGCCAGTATCTGAGCGTCCTCGCCTGAGTCACCGCTGCGGCGGCACTTTGTCGTGTGGGCCGCCGCCGCGGCGCAAGAAGCCTCTCTGCCTGCGCCGTCGTCGCCTATAGTTGCCGTTTCCACAACGCTGGGCGCACGCATCGCATTCACCATGGACGACACCCCCATCCCCATCGCCACGCGTTATGGCAGCGGCCGCGCCGTGCAGCGCGTTGAAGATGAGGCGCTGCTGCAGGGCCGTGGCCGCTTTGTCGATGATGTCTGCGAGCGCGGGGATGGCTGGGCGGTGTTCGTTCGCTCGCCGCATGCGCATGCGGTGATCCGCGGTGTGGATGCAGCAAGGGCGCGGGCCATGCCGGGCGTGCGCGGTGTGTTCACGGGCGCCGATCTGCGCGTGGCGGGCATGCCGCCCATCAAGCCCGGTGTGTCCTTTCGCCGGGCTGATGGCGGCCCGTGCGCGGCGCCGGTGCGCTATCCGCTTGCTGTGGATGAGGTTCGTTTCGTTGGCGAGGCAGTGGCGCTGGTCGTGGCTGACACGCTGCAGCAGGCCCGTGATGCGGCCGAGGCCGTGCAGGAGCAGTACGAAGAGCGCCCGTGCGTGCCTTCGCTTGAAGCGGCCCTGCGCGCCGATGCGTGCGTCACGGCCGATGCGCTCGACAACATCGCCTGCGAAGCGCGTCACGGCGACCGCGAGGCGACCGATGCGGCGTTTGCGCGCGCGGCGCATGTCGTCAGGCTCGACCTCGTGCACCAGCGCGTGGCCGCGTTGACGCTTGAGCCACGCAGTGTGCGCGCGCGCTGGGACGCGGCTGCGGGCCGGCTGGACATGCACGTGTCCTCGCAGATGCCGACCTCGGTGCGCAAGGCGGTCTCGTTTGCGTTGGGTCTTGCGCCCGAGCAGGTGCGCGTGCGCGTGGGCGACGTGGGCGGCGGCTTCGGCATGAAGGTGGGTTCCTATCCCGAGGATGCGGCCATCGGCTGGGCCGCGCGCGCGCTCGGCACGGCGGTGCGCTGGAGCGGCGAGCGAAGCGAGGAATTCAGCTCCACGACGCATGGGCGCGACGTGCATGCGCATGCGGAGCTGGCACTGGCTGCCGACGGGCGCATCCTTGCACTGCGCCTGCGCTCTGAGGCCAACGTCGGCGCCTACCCGACGTCCACGAGCACCGCGATCCAGTTGCTCGTGGGCCCGTGGGTGCAGACCAGCGTGTACGACGTGCCGACGATCGATTTTCGTTTCCGCGCCGTGCTCACGCACCAGGCACCCACTGGGGCGTACCGCGGCGCGGGCCGGCCCGAGGCGATCTTCAATATCGAGCGCCTCATGGACGAGGCCGCGCGGCAGATCGGCATGGACCGCTTCGAATTGCGCCGGCGCAACTTCATACGCTCCGAGCAGATGCCCTACACCAATGCCATGGGGCAGACCTACGACGTGGGGCGTTTCGAGCATGTGCTGGAGCGGGCGCTTGCGCTCGCGGACCTGCCGGGCTTTGCCGCACGGGCGCGGGAGTCGCTTGCGCGCGGGCGCTGGCGCGGTCTGGGCGTGGCCACGTTTCTCGAGTGGACCGGCGGCAACGCATTCGAGGAACACGTCACGCTGGAAGTGCGCGCCGATGGCGTGATCGAGGTTTTTTCGGCCGTGAACCAGATGGGGCAGGGCATCGCCACGTCGCTGGCGCAGCTCGTGGTCGATGTCTTCGACGTACCGATCGATCAGGTGCGCGTGGTGCTTGGCGACACTGACCGCGGCAATGGCTACGGCACGGCCGGATCACGCTCGCTGTTCACCGGCGGCTCGGCCATGGCCACGGGTGCGCAGCACACGCTCGCGCAGGCGCGCAAACTCGCCGCGGGCGAACTCGAGGTGGCCGAGCCGGACATCCGCTACGCGGCCGGGCGCTTCACGGTCGCGGGCACGGATCGCGGCATCGGCCTGTTCGAACTTGCCGCGCACCAGAGCGCAAGGCACATCCACGTGGAGCACACGCACACCGTGGCGGGCCCGACCTGGCCCAATGGCGCGCATCTGTGCGAGGTGGAGATCGACCCCGAGACCGGCGTCGTCTCGCTTCAGTCCTATGTGGGCGTGAACGACATCGGTCGTGTGGTGAACCCGATGATCGTGCGTGGGCAGCTGGTGGGCGGCGCGGTGCAGGGCATAGGCCAGGCGCTGATGGAGCGCGTGGTGTACGACGGCGAGTCGGGGCAGCTGCTCACGGGCAGCCTGATGGATTACGCCGCGCCGCGTGCCCTGGATTTTGCGTGCGAACTGCGCATGGAGATGGATGAATCCACGCCCTGCCGGAACAACCTGCTGGGCGTCAAGGGCGTGGGTGAACTCGGCACCATAGGCGCCGCACCCTGCGTAATCAATGCCGTGGCCGACGCGCTGGACCGCGCGGGCCGTGCGGACGTGGCCCCGCGCCTGCAGATGCCCGTCACCGCGGCTCGCCTGTGGACGCTGCTGCATGGCTGATGCGCCGGCGTTGATCGCGCTCGTGCCCTGTGCCGGTACCGGCTCGCGCGCGGGTACCGCCGGGCCCAAGCAATACGAGATCCTCGCGGGTCGTCGGCTGATCGAACACACGCTGGCTGCGCTGACGGCCGTGGCGCGCATCAGCCGCGTGCTGGTCGTCGTGGCGCCAGGGGATGCCGCGCTTGCCACCACCGCAGATTGGGAGGTGGCGCGCTGCGGCGGCGCCACGCGTGCCGAAAGCGTGTTCAACGGCCTTGCGCATCTGCGAGCCTGCGGCGCGTCGGACGCGGACTGGGTGCTGGTGCACGATGCGGCGCGCTGCCTCGTGACGCCCGCGCTCGTGGATGCATTGATCGATGCCTGCGCGGGCGATGCGGTGGGCGGGCTGCTGGCATTGCCCCTGCCCGATACGCTGAAGGTGGCGCGTGGCGGGCGCGTGCGCCGCACGGTGCCGCGCGGCGACAAGTGGCTGGCGCAGACGCCGCAAATGTTCCGCCTCGGGGCGCTGCATGCGGCGCTGCGGTCGCATGTCTCGAAGGGTTTTGCCGGCGTCACGGACGAGGCCAGTGCCATGGAGCACGCGGGTCACCAGCCTCTGCTGGTGCGCGGCAGTGCGCACAATTTCAAGGTGACCTATCCCGAGGATTTCGCGCTCGCCGAAAAAATATTGAAGGACCTTGGTCGATGAACACATGGCCGCAGATGCGTGTGGGGGAGGGCTGGGACATCCATGCGCTCGTGCCGGGCAGGAAGCTCGTGATCGGTGGCGTATCCATCGAGCACGCGCAGGGGCTGCTGGGCCACTCCGACGCCGACGTGCTGCTGCACGCGATCACCGACGCACTGTTGGGTGCAGCCGCGCTGGGCGATATCGGCAGCCATTTTCCCGACACCGATCCGCGCTGGAGCGGCGCCGATTCACGCGTGTTGCTGACAGAGACCGCGCGCGCGGTGCAGGCCGCGGGCTGGCAGATTGTGAACGTGGACAGCACCATCATTGCCCAGGCGCCGCGTCTGGCCGCGCACATTCCGGCGATGCGCGAGCGCATCGCCGGGGCGCTTGGCATCGGCGTGGGACAGGTGAGCGTGAAGGCCAAGACCGCCGAGCGCATGGGTCCCGTGGGGCAGGGCCTGGCGATGCAGGCACGTGCAGTGGCGCTCCTCGCTCGTTGAGGCCCTGGCGTCGGCTGCCGCATCGCGCAGCCATGCCATACGCCCGCTCGTACCGGCGTTGGCGGTGGTGTTGGTCAAGAGCTACCCGGTTCAATAGCCCTCGAATTCCTCGGTCCGCAACTGGTCTTCGTCGGCCCCGGCCTGCAGCGCCAGCGCGCGCATGCTGGTGATTGTGCTCTTGGCGCCCGAGAGGTAGACGATGGCTGCCGCGAGCTTGCTCACCTGCGACCGCAGGGCCTCGGCCGTGAGCGGCCCCTGCGCCTGCGTGAACACCGGCAGATAGAGAAAGTGGGGGTTGCGCGCGGCCAGTTGCACGAACTCTTCGTGGTAGGCCGTTTGCGCCCTGCTGGCGTTGGCGTAGATCAGCGTGATGTCGTGGCGCGCCTGCTCGTGCGTGGCCTGCGCGATGATGCTGCGCACGGGAGTGATGCCGATGCCGCTGGTGATGAACACCGCGGGGACGTCGGCGTTCTTGTGCAGCGTGAAGCTGCCCCAGAGCGCTAGCAGCCCGACGACGGTCCCGTCGGGCACCTGCGCCGCGGCCTGCTTGAACTTGCTCGGCCGCATCAGCGTGGCCATGCGCAGCGTGTCCTCGAACGGAGCGCTGGCAAAGGAGAAACCGTGCTTGTTGTGGCTCTCGTCCAGGCCGGTCGAAGCCGGCAGAACGATGTCGCCGAACTGCCCAGCGCGGTATTCGAACCCCTGGGGCTTTTCAAGCGTGAATTCCAGCGTGTGCTCGGCCACTTCCTTCTTGTGCAGCAGCCGCACGTCGTAATGTGTCACCATGGTTTTCCTCCCGCAGCCCTACTGCGCCGCCTGCGTGGCGATGGCACGGGCGAGCGCGAGCCGCTCCTCGTGCCGGTCCAGCCCCGTGACGAAGCGTTCGGGTATGCCCGTGAGCCCCACCATGGCGCCCACCAGCGCACCCGTGAGCATGGCGCGTGCCTGGTTCTGTCCGCCGCCGTTGACCGCGTGCAGCACCGCCGATTCGAAATCGTCCGCGAACCGCGCGGTGAGGTGATAGACCGCCGGAAATTGGTGATACACGGCGCAGGGCATGCCGTAGACCTGCGAGACTTTCCATGCCGGTTCGATGCGTATGGCGGGGTCGAGCGCAGCGGCGGCGATGTGGCCCATGCCGATCAGCGCGTCGGGCGAGGAAAACTGCCCGGCCTTGCGCGGCTTTTCCGGGCCGGGCGGCACGGCGTCCTGCGCGGCGGTGGTCACGCTGTGAAACGGCAGCTTGCCGCTGCGCACGAGCGCGAGCAGCTTGCCGCTGATCGAGCCGTCGAAGCGCTCACCCTGCACGAGCTGGCCGAGCGCAAGGCCGTAGGCCGTGGTCATCGCGCCCACCACGTCGTCGATCTGCGTGAGCGCGGTATTGCTGCTGACGTGCGTGGCCAGCGCCAGCGGGTCGCGTGCATCGCGCACCGCGATGGCGAGTGTGCGCTCGGCCGCCTCGGTGTCGTCGGCCCAGCCGCCGACCTGGCCCCAGGGCTTGCCGAATGTGACGCGCAGGCGCCAGGCCTCGCGCATCGACTGGCTGGTGTAGCCGCCGGGGCCGTTGTTCGGAGTGCCGTCGATTTGCGGGAAGAAGTCGCGATCGAGCCGGGCGCAGAAATCGGCTTCGTCGTAGTGCCCGCGCTCGGCCAGCGAGCGCATCGTGAGCTCCAGCAGCAGCCCGGCCTGCGAAGATTCGCCGGCCTTGAGTCCATCGTGGTAGCGCCCGGGCCTGGGCGTGGTGTAGTCGCTGATCCACGGCCCGTGAGCGGCGCGCAGTTCGTCCAGGTCGTAATACCAGTGCGGCCCCACCGCCAGCGCCTCGCCGATCAGCGCGCCCATGAGCGCGCCGGTGGCGCGGTCTTCAAATGATCTGTCAGCCATGATCCACCTCCATGAGTCGAAGTGGAGGGTACTGCGCGCGCGCGATTTCTGCTGGCCCCGTGCCCTTGCCTGCGCTGGCGGGTCGGTTCATGCGGCTTCGCCTTCAAACGCATCACTGCGTTGGTTCGCCTTGCCCACGGCACTGTCTGCGGCTTCCCGCCTTGTTCTACGCTTGAATGCAAAACCGTATCAGTGGGCTCATTGGTAGACCACGACGCGATCGCCCACCTTGACCTGCTCATAGAGCCATTTGGCCGCCTGGTAGTCGCGGATCTGGCTGCAGCCGTGCGAGCCGCTGGCGTAGCCGTTGTCGGCAAAGTCGTCGGAGAAGTGGATGGCGACGTTGCCATGGTAAAAAATGGCGTAGGGCATGGGTGTGCGTTCACCGAAGATCGAGGACACCGTATCCTTGTTCATGTACCAGATGCGGAAGTCCCCTTCCGGGCTGTCCCAGCCCGGCCTGGAAAAGCGCGCCTCGCGCGTGAACTTGATATCGCCATCCACGACGTAAGAGAGTTTCTTTTGCGCCTTGGAGATGCACACCACCTTGCCGCTGGCGCAGCGCGGATCGAGCGTCTGGGTCATCGCGCTTTGCGGCGGGGCGTTGAAGAGCTGCCTGTAGCTGGGATTGCGCGTGGCGGGCAAGAGTCGCGCCCAGGTGCGCTCGTCCATGACGTCTGCGGCGGGCAGGCCCATGCGCGTGCGGTACGACGCCACCGCCTGCCGTGTGGCGTCGTTGAGTTCGCCATCGATCGTGCCCGAATACGTGCCTGCCTGTTTCAGGCGCGACTGGAGCTCCATGACGAAGGCTCGGTGTTTTGGCCCGGTGAACCACGGGCCGACGTCGGTATTGCCCAGTTCGGCCTGGGTGGGCTCATGCGATTGTTGTCGCAGCCGATCCCAGGTGGTCTGGTTCACGATGCCCGTGACGGGCAGCGCGCTGTCGCGCTGGAATTTTTCGACGGCGGCACGCGTCTTGCCGTCGTACTTGTCGTGCGCGTCATAGGTGGCGAGGTATTTCGCGTGGCGCAGGCGGATCTGCAGCTCGCGCACCATGGGAGACACCATCCTGTAGCGCAGGTCCTGCGCCAGGGGGGCCGGGGCGCTGAATTCGCGTACCGCGGGCGCCGAAGCCTCGGCCATGTTGGCCTGTGCCGCGGGCAGCAGGCAGACGGTTGAAAAGGCCGCCATGGCGACCCATGACATCCGGGTGTGCAAGGGAGTGCGATGCATCGTGGTGAAATGGGCAGTGGGCCGCCTGGTACAGGTTCAGTGTGTGCGCTTCCAGACCGTGACTTCCGAAAGTGTGTGCTGGAATTTGTGCCGGGTTTCGCGGATCACGAAGGGCAGCTCGCGCGGCTGGCCGACCATCTGGAAGTGCGTGCCCAGCAGTGCCTTGAGAGCATCGAGCGTGCGCCAGCTCTCGCCGTCCTTCTTGAAGCCGCCCAGCCATTTGTCGCGTGGGGTGTGTTCGACCAGCCAGGTGTAGGGGGAGGCGATCACGAGCGTGCCGCCCATGTTCAGCCGCTCGTGCACCCCGTGCAGGAAACGCGCCGGGTCGTAGAGCCGATCGATCAGGTTGGCTGCCAGGATCAGGTCGTAGCCCGTGAACTGGGGCTTGAGGTTGCAGGCATCGCCCTGCCAGAACTGCACGCGCGCGGCCGTGTCGCTCAGGCCCAGATTGGCCAGATTGGCGGCCTTGTATTGCACGAGCTCGCCTTCTTCGGCCACGGTGTAGCGCACGGTGTCTCCACGCGCCAGCGCCACGCCCTGGTCGATGAAACGTGCGGAGAAATCCACGCCCACCACCTCGTCGAAGTGCCGGGCCAGCTCGAACACGGCGCGGCCCACGGCGCAGCCCAGGTCCATGGCACGGCGATGCGGGCCGTGGCCCACGGCATCGACGGCCAGTCGGGCCAGTGCCCTGGGGAAGTTGGGTACGTCCCAGTACTCGGCGCCATAGTGAAATTCCATGTACTGCGTCACGAGTTCATCGGCTTCGTAGCGTGAAGTCTGCGATGCCACGGGCGTGTCCGTCAGCACGTAACGGAAGCCGGCGTGCTGAAAGAAGTGGCGCCGGAAGGCGTAGCGCGACTCGGGCTCGGCTTCGTTGCCGGTGGATACCCAGGAGCCGCCCTTGATGAGGTTGTGCCGGTCGTCGAACGTCGGTGTCGTGAAATCGTCGTAGATCGGATGCGTCTCGAAACCCTCGAAGGGGTAGGTGGGCGTCTCGGTCCACTGCCAGACGTTGCCGACCGCGTCGCAAAATAGCCCGTGCCCGAAACGGTCCACCGGGCACGACGAGGCCCAGTGCTCCAAGTACAGGTTGGCGTTGGCCGGCTTCGCTTCGCTCAGCTGCCAGTCGCTCGTCGCGAGGATGCGCTGCCATTCGTCTTCGGTGGGCAGGCGCACGCTCTGGCCGCATTCCTGCGATTTCCAGCGGCAGAATGCGCGCGCTTCCAGGCAGTTGACCTCCACGGGCCAGTTCCAGGGCATGGGAACTTCCTGCGTCATGAGCCGCAGAAACCAGCCCCCACCCCTGCGCCGCCAGAACGTGGGGTGCTCGGCCCCGGCGAAGTCGCGCCAGCGCCGGCCCTCGTCATCCCAGAAGGCATCATTGGCGTAGCCACCGGCTTTCACGAAGGCGTGGAATTCGCCGTTGCTCACGAGCAGGCGGCTGGCTTCAAAGCCGGGAACGTCGGCTTCGTGGTGGCCGTATTCATTGTCCCAGCCGTAGCGCTCGCTGTCGAACGGTTTGCCCAGCCTCACGTGGCCCTGAGGCACCTCGACGAGGCTGTTTTGCGGCGCGGGGCCGCTGTCCGGGCAGATGGGCCAGTCGGGCTGCGGCTGCACCCACTCGAGTTTCTGCTGGCGAATGAGAACGGAAGACGTCTCGATGTGAATGCGCTCGTGCTCCACCCCCATGACGATGGCCCACCACGGGTTGTCCCAATTGACGGGCAGGTTGAGCGGGGCGTGGTCGATCAGGTCGAGCACCATGGCGCGCACCTGGTCGCGGTAGGCCTGCACCTTTTGCACGGTGGGCCAGTCGTAGTGCGCGTCGTCGAGATCGTCCCAGCTCATCTCGTCCACGCCCACGGCGAAGATCGACTCCAGATGGGGGTCGATGCGCCGGCTGATCAGGCGCGTGAGCGTGAGCTTGTTCACGAAGAAGGTGGCCACATGCCCGTAATAGAAGATCAGCGGGTGGCGCAGCGTGATCGGCCGCCGGTACCAGGCTTCGTCGCAGGCCAGCGTGCGAAAGAGGGATTCGGTGGCGTCGAAGGTTTCAATGAAGTAGGCACGCAACGCCTCGCGAAACGCCTGGGGGCTGGCGGCGTTCAGTGAAAGGCGGCGAGCCAGCGCGAACGGGCTCCGCGCCGCGGCGAGCACGGTGGTCTCGACTCGGTTCATGGTGGTGCTTCCCGGTGGATTCGGAACAGCGAAAAGGGTAACACCATCACGTTGTCAGCATGGTGAACCTGTTTTTTTGGGGGATGGGGAAGGAATCGCGCCCGCGCGTCGGTTCAGCGTTTGTTGAGGCCAAAGGCCCCCAGCATCTGCTCCGTCTGTTTGTTTACCTGCTCCTGCATGTGCTGGAACACGCTGTGCGACTGCTCGATGTAGCTGCCCATGAGGTTCTGCATCATGGGCGACTGCAGGTTCATGAACTGGTTCCACATTTCGGGTGTAATGGTCTTGGCCTGGTCGGCGAGGCGCGCTTGCACTTCGGTGAACATCTGCACGTTCTTCTCGATGTAGGCGCCCATGAATCCCTGCATCGCGTGCCCGTAGAAGCGGATGATGTTGGCCAGTGCCGCCTCGCTGAACATGGGCGCGCCGCCCGCCTCCTCTTCCAGAATGATCTGCAACAGGATGGCACGCGTGAGGTCCTCGCCCGACTTGGCGTCGCGCACCCGCACGTCGGCGCCGTCGATCACGAGCTGGCGCACTTGCGCGAGCGTGATGTAGGTGGAGGTGGAGGTGTCGTACAGGCGTCGGTTGGGGTACTTCTTGATGACGCGCTGCGGCGCCTGCGCCTGTGGGGTCGAACTATTGTCTGGCACGGTGGTCTCCTTGTGGCGAATATTCATTTCGCCAAGCATTCTGCAGTGCAACAGATTCTAGAGCGTTGGTCCCCGGATGCGATTTACTGCCAGCCCCAGCGGCGTCGGTAAAAACCCTTTACCGTTTGCGTCAGAGCGACATAGCCGAGCACGATGAACGGCAGTAGCACGAAGTACAGCCACGGCAGCGGCTGCAGCTTGAAGTGCTCGGCCAGTGGCCCCTCGGGCAGAAACAGGCCGATGGCCATGATCACGGCGGTCATCACCAGCAGCGAGTTGGCCGCGCGGCTTTGCACGAAGGGCAGCCTGGATGTGCGGATCATGTGCACGATCAGCGTCTGCGTGAGCAGGCTCACGACGAACCAGCCGGACTGAAACAGCGTCTGCTGCTCCGGCGTGCGCGCGCCAAAGACGTACCACATCATCGCGAACGTGACGATGTCGAAAACCGAACTCAGCGGCCCGAAGAAGAGCATGAAGCGGCCGATCTCCGCGGGTTGCCAGCGCTGGGGGTGGCTCAGCATGTCTTCGTCCACGTTGTCGAACGGAATCACGATCTGCGAAATGTCGTAGAGCAGATTCAGCACCAGGAGCTGGATGGGCAGCATCGGCAGAAAGGGCAGGGCGGCCGAGGCGATGAGCACGGAAAACACGTTGCCGAAGTTCGAGCTCGCCGTCATCTTGATGTACTTGAGCATGTTGGCGAAGGTGCGCCGACCTTCCTGCACGCCTTGCTCGAGCACGAGCAGGCTCTTCTCCAGCAGGATGATGTCGGCGGCTTCCTTGGCGATGTCCACGGCGGTATCCACCGAAATGCCGATGTCGGCCGCTCGCAGCGCCGGCGCGTCGTTGATGCCGTCGCCCACGAAGCCCACCACGTGACCGGCTGCCTTGAGCTGGTGCACGATGCGTTCCTTGTGCGCGGGCGTGAGGCGGGCGAAGACGTTGTGCTCCTGCACGGCGTGAGCGAGTTCGGTGTCATTCATGCGCTCGATGTCGTCACCCAGCAGCAGGCCCTGCTGCACCAGCCCGACCTCGCGGCAGATCTTGGCGGTGACGCGCTCGTTGTCACCGGTCAGCACCTTGACGGCGATGCCGTGCGCCGCCAGCGCCTTGAGCGCGGGCGCGGTCGATTCCTTGGGCGGATCAAGGAACGCGACGTAGCCGATCAGCACGAGCTCGCTTTCGTCCGCCAGGCCGTAGACCTCGCGTTCGGGCGCGAGCTCCCTGGCGGCGACGGCCACGACGCGCAACCCCTCCTCGTTGAGTGCGGCGGTCACGGCGCGGATGCGCTGAAGCAGCTCAGGCGTGAGCTCTTCCTGCGCGCTCGCATGGCGCACGTGCGAGCACACGGAGAGAATTTCCTCGACGGCGCCCTTGGTGATCATGAGGTGCCGCGCATCATGCGTGGCCACCACGACGGACATGCGGCGGCGGCTGAAGTCGAACGGAATTTCATCGACCTTGCGGTAGTTGGCGGCAGGTCCGAGCTCGCGCTGCACCTCGGCGTGCTCGAGCACCGCCACGTCCAGCAGGTTTTTCAGCCCCGTCTGGTAGTAGCTGTTGAGGTAGGCCAGCTCCAGCACTTCATCGGATTCCTCGCCCCAGACGTCCACGTGGCGGGCCAGGAAGATCTTGTCCTGCGTGAGCGTGCCGGTCTTGTCGGTGCACAGCACGTCCATGGCGCCGAAATTCTGGATGGCATCCAGGCGCTTGACGATCACCTTCTTGCGAGAGAGGACCACCGCGCCCTTGGCCAGCGTGGAGGTGACGATCATCGGCAGCATCTCCGGCGTAAGTCCCACGGCCACCGACAGCGCGAACAGCAGCGCCTCCATCCAGTCGCCCTTGGTGAAGCCGTTGATGAAGAGCACGGCCGGCGCCATCACCAGCATGAAGCGGATCAGCAGCCAGCTGACGCGGTTCACGCCGTTCTGAAACGAGGTGGGCGCGCGTTCGCTGGCGCCGATGCGACCGGCCAGCGCGCCGAAGTAGGTGGCATTGCCCGTGGTGAGCACGAGCGCCTGCGCGGCGCCCGAAATCACGTTGGTGCCCATGAAGACGATGTTGTCCAGCCCCAGCGCGTTCGCAGTTTCAAGGTCGCGCTGCCGGGCGAATTTTTCCACGGGAAGGGACTCGCCCGTCATGGCCGCCTGCGCGACGAACAGGTCCTTGGCGCTCAGCAGCCGGCAGTCGGCCGGAATCATGTCACCGGCCGAGAGCGCGATCACGTCGCCCGGCACCAGCTGCTGGATGGGCAGCTCCGCGCGCTGCGCGTGGCCCGCGTCATCGGGCCGCAGCACCGTGGTGGTGTTGCTCACCATGGTCTTGAGGGCGTCGGCGGCGCGGTTGGATTTGCCCTCCTGCCAGAAGCGCAGCAGCGTCGAGATCAGCACCATGGTGATGATGACGCCGGTGGCCTGCATGTCGGCGGTGGCCCAGGAGACGAGTGCCAGCAGGGTCAGCAGCAGGTTGAACGGGTTGCGATAGCAGTGCCAGAGGTGGCGCTGCCAGGGCAGCGGCTTTTCCTGTTCGATTTCGTTGCGGCCATGGACTGCGCGCGCGGCCTCGGCTTCGGAGTCGGTCAGGCCTGTTTCGCGACTGTGCAGCTGGGCGAGCAGCTCGGTGCTGCCACTGCGCGCGGCCGACACCAGCGCCTGTCCCAGCCCGGCGGGCGGTTCACGGTTGACGTTGGCGCGCGTCAACGTCTCCAGCAGCGCCAGGCGCCGGAAATGACGCGTGATGTGACGCGTGCGCAAAAAGCCCGCGAAAAATTCCCGGAGTGCGTTCAGCAGCATGGTTTCTCCACGGGGAAAAGGCAATGTGCCCGATGCCGCAGAACGGCAGTGGCGGGGCGCTGTCGATATTGGAGGAGTGGTGCTTCAGCAGCGCCTGGCAGCCCGTGTACGCGCTTGAAATTTCTGGCGAAATGTCGGCATGTCGTGGCTCCGAGGCGAAGAAAAGGGCCCCTAACTTGATGGCTAGGAGCCCTTGTCGTTATTGGTCGGCGTGGCGGGATTCGAACTCGCGACCCCTTGCACCCCATGCAAGTGCGCTACCAGGCTGCGCTACACGCCGAAGCGGTCGATTGTAGCGCGCTTGTCAGGCATTCAGCAGCAGCGCGCGGATTTCTTCGAGCTCTGAGCGCAGCTGGCCGCTCGTCAGTGGTGGCGCAGCCACCTGGGCAGCTTCGGAGTGCGCGGTGTGGGCGAGCTCGGCCTCGCCGCCAGCGTGCCCCAACTCCAGCAGCCGATTGCGCGCGCCACTGATGGTGAAACCCTGCTCATACAGCAGTTCGCGGATGCGGCGAATCATCAGAACCTCGTGGTGCTGGTAATAGCGCCGGTTGCCGCGGCGCTTCATGGGTCGCAGCTGCGTGAATTCTTGCTCCCAATAGCGGAGTACGTGAGCCTTGACACTGCACAGCTCAGCCACCTCACCGATGGTGAAATAGCGTTTGGCGGGGATGGCGGGAAGCAGGGCACTCATGGCGGTCGGATCTGGAAAATGCACCCCAAACACCACAGGTTACCGCAGCGACGCACGCGCGGGAAGCGATGGCGGAAATTTGGAGATCACTCCTGCAGTTGCTCCTTGAGTTTGTTGCTTGCATGAAACGTCACCACGCGCCGTGCCTCGATGGGGATGACTTCGCCCGTGCGCGGGTTGCGCCCCGGGCGTGGCGCCTTGGTGCGGATCTGGAAATTGCCGAAGTTGGAGAGCTTGACATCCTCGCCACGCGTGAGGCTCGTGACGATGAGGTCGAAGAACGCGTCCACCATGTCCTTGGCTTCGCGTTTGTTCAGCCCGATCTGCTCGAACAGCATCTCGGCAAGGTGGGCCTTGGTGAGCGCGGGGGTTTCCAGGCTTTCGACGGCCAGCTCGATCTCGAAGGGGGAAGGGGTTTCGCTCATCGCAAGCGCGCTCCGGTGTGTTGCGCCAGTGCCTGCAGCACCTGCCTGACGGCGGCATCGATGTCGACATCGGTCAGCGTGGTGCTGCCGCTTTCCAGCGTGAGGCGCAAGGCCAGGCTCTTTTCCCCGGCGGCGATGCCCGCCGATGAGCCCGTCGCTTGCGGCCGGAAGACGTCGAACAGCACGCACGAGCGCAGCAGGGCGGATGTGCCCTGGACGGCGTGCATGATCTGCTGGTGCGTGACGCTTTCGGCCACGACGATGGCGATGTCACGCTCGACGTGCTGCAGGCGCGCCACCGGCGTGAAGGCCGGTATGGGGCGCTCGAGCACGGCATCGAAATCGAGCTCGAAGAGCATGGGTGCGTGCGGCAGGTTCCAGGACTGGCGCCAGCGCGGGTGCAGCTCGCCGACGTAGCCGATGGCCCGGCCCCGCAGCAGCACGCGGGCGCAGCGCCCCGGGTGCATGGCGGGGTGCTCGGCGGCTTCGAACGTGGGCTGCAGGGGATCTAGCAGGGCCTGCACGTCACCCTTGATGTCGAAGAAGTCCACCAGTCGCTCTTTGTGGCCCCATTGCAGAGGCTCGGCTCCGCCCCAGGCCAGCGCCGCGATGTGCACCGGCTGGGCGTAGCCCTGCACGGTGGCGTCGGTGTCCTGCACGCTGGCATCGCGCCGGTACACACGGCCGACCTCGAAGATGCGCACGCGAGCGGCCTTGCGGTCCAGGTTGAACTTGAGCGCCTGCACCAGCGAGCCCAGCAGACTGGAGCGCATCACGCTCATCTGGCTGGCGATGGGGTTGAGCAGGCGGATCGGCGCATCATTGCCCGCGAGCTCTCGCTCCCAGCGTTCCTCGACGAAGCTGAAGTTCACCGTCTCCTGGTAGCCGAGTGCGGCCAGCTCGCGGCGCGCGGCGTAGCGCCCGCGCCGGTTTTCCGCTCGCAGGCGTGGCGTGATGCGGCCCAGCGGCGCCTCGTCGGGCAGCTTCTGGTAGCCGATGAGGCGCGCGACTTCCTCGATCAAATCCTCTTCGATGCGCAGGTCGAAACGGTAGCTGGGCGGCGTGACGTGGATGGCGCCGTCGTGCTCGGTGAGCGCCAGGCCCAGGCGCGTGAGCGCATCCACGCACTGCGCCTGCGTGAGCGCCATGCCGATGACCTTGGCCGCGCGCGCCACGCGCAGCACCACGGGGGCGGGCGCGGGCATGTTGGGCTGTTGGTCGTCGATCGGGCCGCAGCGGGTGTCGGGCGTGCCGCAGATTTGCAGCACAAGTTCGGTGATGCGCTCGATGTGCTGCACTGTCAGATCGGGGTCGACGCCGCGCTCGAAGCGATGGCCGGCGTCGGTGGCAAAGTTGAAGCGGCGCGAACGCCCGGCAATGGCGTCGGGCCACCAGAATGCGGCCTCGATGAAGATGTGCCGGGTGTCGTCGCTGACGGCCGTGGCGTCGCCGCCCATGATGCCCGCAAGCGATTCGAGCCCGTGGCGGTCGGCGATCACGCCCACCTGTTCATCCACCGTGACGGTATTGCCGTTGAGCAGCTTGAGCGTCTCGCCCGCGCAGCCCCAGCGCACGGTGAGGCCGCCCTCGATCTTGTCCAGGTCGAAGATGTGCGTCGGCCGGCCCAGCTCGAACATCACGTAGTTGGAGATGTCCACCAGCGGCGAGACGCTGCGCTGGCCGCAGCGCGCCAGGCGATCGACCATCCATTGCGGTGTCTGCGCCCTGGGATTGATGTGGCGCACGATGCGTCCGGAAAAGCGCCCGCACAGGTCGGTGGCCTCGACGTGCACGGCAAGGTGCTCGTCGGTGGCCGTGGCGGCCTTTGGAAACTGCGGGGTCTTGAGCGGCGCGCCGGTGAGCGCGGCCAGCTCGCGTGCGACGCCGTAGACGCTCAGCGCATGCCCGAGGTTGGGCGTGAGCTTGAGCGTGAACAGCGTGTCGTTCAGGTTCAGATGCTGGCGGATGTCCTGGCCGATGGGCGCGTCGGCCGCCAGTTCCAGCAGCCCGCCGTGATCGTCGGAGAGCTTGAGCTCGCGCGCCGAGCACAGCATGCCGTGGCTTTCCACGCCGCGCAGCTTGCCGACCTTGATGTGAAACGGCTTGCCGTCCTCGCCCGGCGGCAGCTCGGCGCCGACGAGCGCGCAGGGCACGCGGATGCCCGCGCGGGCGTTGGGCGCGCCGCAGACGATGGTGAGTAGCTGCGGACCGCCCGCATCGACCTGGCACACGCGCAGGCGGTCGGCATTCGGGTGGGGCTCGGCCTGCTTGATTTCGCCCACAACGATGCCGGAGAACGGCGGCGCGGCCGGCCGGGTCTCTTCCACCTCCAGGCCCGCCATGGTGAGCGTGTCGGCCAGCTCCCGCGTGCTCAGGGGCGGATTGCAGAATTCGCGCAACCAGGATTCAGGAAATTGCATGTTCGGTTTTTCGGGGTGCTCTTGAATGAGGAGCTACTCGCGCTTTATGGATAATGATTTCAAATATGAAATATTTTGAAACCAAGGCGTAGCAGGCGCTGGAAGCTCTCATTTTGTTTAATGGAATTGCGACAGGAAGCGGATGTCGCCATCGAAGAACAGCCGCAGATCGTTCACACCATAGCGCAGCATGGTCAGGCGGTCCGGCCCCATGCCGAAAGCGAAGCCGATGTAGCGCTCGGGATCGAGCCCCATGTGGCGCACCACGTTGGGATGCACCTGGCCCGAGCCCGCCACTTCCAGCCACTTGCCCGCCAGCGGCCCCGAGGGGAACTGGATGTCGATCTCGGCGCTGGGCTCGGTGAAGGGGAAGAAGCTCGGGCGAAAGCGCAGCACCAGGTCGTCGTTCTCGAAGAAGGTCCTGCAAAAGCCCGTGAAAATGGTCTTGAGATCGCTGAAGCTCACGTTCTCGCCCAGCCACAGGCCTTCGCACTGGTGGAACATCGGCGAGTGCGTGGCGTCCGAATCGACGCGGTAGGTGCGCCCTGGCGCAATCACGCGGATATCCGGCATGGGGCCGCCGTAGAGCTCGCCCGAGCGCGGATCGATCCCCTGGCCGTATTTGCGGATGTGGGCGTGGGCGTAGCGCACCTGCATCGGGCTGGTGTGCGGGCGCAGGTTCAAGGGCAGGCCGTCGGCGCTGTTGCCGTCGATGTAGAAGGTGTCCTGCATCGAGCGCGCCGGGTGGTTGGGCGGGTTGTTCAGCGAGGTGAAGCTGAACCAGTCGGTCTCGATCTCGGGGCCGTCGGCCACGTCGAAACCCATGGAGCCGAAGATGCCCTCGATGCGCTCCAGCGTGAGCGTCACCGGGTGCAGGCCGCCGCGCCCATGCACGCGCCCGGGCAGCGTCACATCGAGCGCCTCGGCCTTCAGGTGCTGCGCCAGCTCCGCGTCCTGCAGGGCCTGGCGGCGCTCGGCCAGCAGCGTCTCTATCGCCTGCTTGGCCGCATTGATCGCGGCGCCGCGCGTGCGCTTTTCCTCGGGGGAGAGCTGCGCCATGCCCTTCATCAGTTCGGTGAGGCGCCCCGACTTGCCGATGTAGTGTGCCTTCGCATTTTCCAGTTCGGCAGGCTGGGCCGCGGCGGCAAATTGTTGGCGGGCGCCTTCAACCAGGGTATCGAGATCGTTCATGGCAGTGTTCATGCAAAAAAACGAGGGCCAGTGCCTTTTCAAGCCCTGGCCCTCGTGGGTGGCGCGCTGGCAGCTATCGAAACGATAGTTGCCGCTCGCGGACTCAGGCGGCCAGCCTGGCCTTGACCTGCTCCACGATGCTGCCGAAGGCGGCTTCGTCGTGCACCGCGAGGTCGGCCAGCAACTTGCGGTCGATCTCGATCGCGGCCTTCTTCAGGCCGTTGGTGAACTGGCTGTAGGTCAGGCCCTGCGCACGCACGGCGGCGTTGATGCGGGTGATCCACAGACGACGGAAGACACGCTTTTTGTTGCGGCGATCACGGTAGGCGTACTGGCCCGCCTTCATCACCGCCTGCTTGGCGATGCGGAAGACATTGCCGCGGCGACCGCGGAAACCCTTGGCCAGGGCGAGAACCTTCTTGTGACGGGCACGAGCCGTAACACCACGTTTGACGCGAGACATGTGATTTCTCCTTGTTCGTCAGTGAATTACAGACCGGCCATAGGCATCATCTTGGCGATGGAACCCATGTCTCCGTCATGCACCGCGACCATGCCACGCAACTGGCGCTTGTTCTTGGTGCTCTTCTTGGTCAGGATGTGGCGCTTGAACGCCTGGCCCCGCTTGACGGTGCCCCCCGGACGAACGCGGAAACGCTTCTTCGCGCCGCTCTTAGTCTTCATTTTGGGCATTTGCATGCTCCTCTTCATTTGTGCTCGTGAGGCGTCTGCGCACCTTGCGCATCCTTGCAGGCCCCGAGCCACTTTTTGACGATCAGGCCCTGCGGCGCTGCTCGTGCGGCGGTGCGTTCACACCGCCTGTTGGCGCGGCGACAGGCCGCCGCACCACATTCCATTCTTCTTCACGCCGTCGCCGTCGTGCCGCTGGCCGCCGCCGGAGCCTTGGCGGCCGCGCCCGGCTTCTTGCGCGCAGGAGCGATCATCATGATCATCTGGCGGCCTTCCAGCTTCGGGAACTGCTCTACCAGGATGGTGTCGGCCAGGTCATCGCGCACGCGGTTGAGCAGGTCCAGCCCCAGATTCTGGTGCGTGATTTCACGGCCGCGAAAGCGCAGCGTCACCTTCACCTTGTCGCCATCGGCCAGGAAGCGGCGGATGTTGCGCATCTTGATGTTGTAGTCGCCATCATCGGTACCGGGGCGGAACTTGACTTCCTTGATGTCGATGACGGTCTGCTTGGCCTTGGCCTCGGCCGCCTTTTTCTGTTCCTGGTACTTGAACTTGCCGTAATCCATCAGGCGGCAGACGGGAGGATTGGCCGTGGCGGCGATTTCCACCAGGTCCACATCCAGATCGCCCGCCATGCGCAGGGCTTCCTGCAGGCTCACGACGCCTATGGCCTCGTTGTCCGGCCCGGTCAGGCGTACCTCGGGGGCCATGATTTCACGATTGAGCCTGTGCTTGCGTTCCTCGCGGTGACGGCGGTCACGGTATTCAGTAGCGATGGTTTTCACCTCTGTTCAATTTGACTACGAAAAGCGTAGCCGCTCGCGCACGTCCGGCGTGCACCAAAGCATGGTTTGACCAACAATCATTCAAGCCTTGGAGGCGATGTCCCGTGCGATCCGTTCGACGAAAGCGTCGAGAGACATCACGCCCAGGTCTACATTGCCCCGGGCACGCACCGCGACCGCGCCGGCCGCCTTTTCCTTGTCGCCCGCGACGAGGATATACGGGGGCTTTTGCAGCGCCTGCTCACGTATTTTATACGTAATCTTTTGGTTGCCCAACGCGGTCACTACCCTAAGGTCTTGATTCGGCAACGCTTTTTTGAGCTTTTCGGCGATTTCGCGACAGTAATCCGCCTGCGCGTCGGTGATGTTGAGCACCGCCACCTGCACCGGAGCCAGCCAGGCGGGCAGGGCGCCCGCGTGCTGCTCGATCAGGATGCCGATGAAGCGCTCCAGGCTGCCGACGATCGCGCGGTGCAGCATCACCGGGCGATGGCGCGCGCCGTCTTCGCCGACGTATTCGGCGTCGAGCCGCTCGGGCATGGAAAAGTCCACCTGGATGGTGCCGCACTGCCACTGGCGACCGATCGCGTCCTTGAGCGTGTACTCGATCTTGGGGCCGTAGAACGCGCCTTCGCCGGGCGAGAGTTCGTAATGGCAGCCCGAGGCGTCCAGGCTCTCGATCAGCGCCGCCTCGGCCTTGTCCCAGACCGCGTCGGAGCCGATGCGCGCCTCGGGGCGCGTGGCGATCTTGTAGATGATGTCCTGGAAGCCGAAGTCCGCATAGACCTTCTGCAGCACGCGCGTGAATGCGAGCACCTCGCCATGGATCTGGTCCTCGGTGCAGAAGATGTGCCCGTCGTCCTGCGTGAACGCGCGCACGCGCATGATGCCGTGCAGGCCGCCCGTGGGCTCGTTCCTGTGGCACTGGCCGAACTCGCCGTAGCGCAGTGGCAGGTCGCGGTAGCTTTTCACGCCCTGCTTGAAGATCAGGATGTGGCCGGGGCAGTTCATGGGCTTGAGCGCGTAGTCGCGCTTCTCGCTTTCCGTCGTGAACATGTTCTCGCGGTACTTGGCCCAGTGCCCGGTCTTTTCCCAGAGCGTCTTGTCCAGGATCTGCGGCGCCTTCACTTCCTGGTAGCCATTGTCGCGGTACACCTGCCGCATGTACTGCTCCACCTCCTGCCAGATAGCCCAGCCGCGCGGGTGCCAGAACACCGTGCCGGGCGAATGCTCGTCGATGTGGAACAGATCGAGCTCGCGCCCCAGGCGCCGGTGGTCGCGCTTCTCGGCCTCTTCGAGCATCGTGAGGTAGTGCTGCAGATCGTCCTTGCTCGCCCAGGCTGTGCCGTAGATGCGCTGCAGCATCTCGTTGTGATGGTCACCGCGCCAATAGGCCCCGGCCACCTTCATCAGCTTGAAGTGCCTGAGTTTGCCGGTGCTTGGAACGTGGGGTCCGCGGCACAGGTCTTCGAAGCCCCCTTCGCGGTACAGGCTCACCTCCTGATCCTGCGGGATGCTCTGGATGATCTCGGCCTTGTAGTGCTCGCCCAGGTCCTTGAAATACGCCACGGCGGCGTCACGCGGCAGCACGCGGCGCACCACGGGTTCATCCTTGGCGGCGAGTTCCGCCATGCGCTTTTCAATGGCGGCCAGGTCCTCGGGCGTGAAAGGGCGCTTGTAGCTGAAATCGTAGTAGAAGCCGTTTTCGATCACCGGGCCGATCGTGACCTGCGCGTCCGGGAACAGCTCCTTGACGGCGTAGGCCAGCAGGTGGGCGGTGGAGTGGCGGATGACTTCCAGCCCCTCGGCGTCCTTGGCCGTGAGGATGGCGAGCCGGCTGTCACGGGCGATGGAGAAGCTGGTGTCGACCACCTTGTCGTCCACCTTGCCTGCGATGGCGGCCTTGGCGAGTCCCGCTCCGATCGAGGCGGCAACGTCGGCGACGGTGACGGGCCCCGGAAACTGGCGCTGCGAACCGTCGGGGAGCGTGATCTGAACCATGGCGTGATCCTTGGAATGAGTGCGTTCGAAAAACAAAAAAGCGCGGAACAAGGGTCCGCGCTGGCAAGTTTGGGCAAGGGAATTTGAAGCAGGCGCGAACCGTCAGCCCTTGGGGCCGAAATCCTTTGGCGTGGTAGTTCGCGGTGTCATAACCGATGATGCCTTTCTCGCCCTTGTTGCTCGAAATGGAACTGATTTTAGCCCGGCCGCCGTTTTACGCCACGCAGTCGGCGAAATAGCGCATCGTGCCGTTTTCATCCTCGATCTCGACGAGGCCGTGGATGTCGGTCTCGAATCCGGGGCATAGATGCGAAAACTCGCGCGCGAACTTCAGGTAATCGACGATCTTGCGGTTGAACACTTCGCCCGGAATGAGCAGCGGGATGCCGGGCGGGTAGGGCGTGATGAGGCTCGTCGTCACGCGCCCTTCGAGGTGGTCTATCTCCACGCGCTCGGTCTTGCGCGCGGCAATGTGGGCGAAGGCGTCGCTTGGCTTCATCGCCGGGGTCAGCGGCGAGAGGTACATCTCGGTGGTCAGGCGCGCCACGTTGTAGCGTGCATACAGTTCGTGCACGTGCTGGCACAGATCCTTCAGGCCCATCTGTTCGTAGCGCCGGTGCTGCTGACAGAACTCCGGCAGGATGCGCCACATCGGGTGGTTCTTCTCGTAGTCGTCCTTGAATTGCTGCAGCGCCGTCAGCATGGTGTTCCAGCGGCCCTTGGTGATGCCGATGGTGAACATGATGAAGAAGCTGTAGAGCCCTGTCTTTTCGACCACCACCCCGTGCTCGGCGAGGTACTTGGTGACGATGCTCGCGGGAATGCCCACCTTGTGGAACTTGCCATCCAGATCCAGCCCTGGCGTGACGATGGTCGATTTGATCGGGTCGAGCATGTTGAAGCCATCGGCCAGGTCGCCGAAGCCATGCCACTTGCTGCCGTTCTTGCGGCCCTTGCCGTCGCTGCGGATGATCCAGTCCTCGGCGCGGCCTATCCCTTCATCGGCGATCTTCTCCGGCCCCCAAACCTTGAACCACCAGTCGCCCTTGCCGAATTCTCGTTCCACCTTGCGCATCGCACGGCGAAAGTTCAGCGCTTCCAGGATCGATTCCTCCACAAGTGCCGTGCCGCCCGGCGGTTCCATCATTGCGGCGGCCACGTCGCAGCTTGCGATGATGCTGTACTGCGGGCTCGTGGAGGTGTGCATCAGGTAGGCTTCGTTGAACAGGTGTCGGTCCAGTTTGGTGGTCTGGCTGTCCTGCACCAGCACGTGGCTGGCCTGGCTGATGCCCGCGAGCAGCTTGTGGATCGACTGCGTCGAATAGACCACGCTCTGCTTGGGCCGCGCGCGCTTCTTTCCCATCGCATGGTAGCTGCCATAGAACGGGTGGAACGCGGCGTGCGGCAGCCAGGCTTCGTCGAAGTGCAGGTTGTCCACGTAGCCGTCGAGCAATTGTTTGATGGTCTCGGTGTTGTAGAGCACGCCGTCGTAGGTCGACTGCGTGAGCGTCAGCACGCGCGGGCGCACCTTTTTTGCATCCACACCCTTGAGCAGCGGGTTGGCACGGATCTTGGCCTGGATCGTCGCGGGCTCAAACTCGCTTTTCGGAATCGGGCCGATGATGCCGAAGTGGTTGCGTGTGGGCTTGAGAAAGACGGGGATCGCCCCGGTCATGATGATCGAGTGCAGGATGGACTTGTGGCAGTTGCGGTCCACCACCACCACGTCACCCGGCGCCACCGTGTGGTGCCAGACGATCTTGTTGGACGTGCTGGTGCCGTTGGTGACGAAGAAGCAGTGGTCGGCGTTGAAGATGCGCGCGGCGTTGCGCTCGCTCTGGCCGATCGCGCCGTCGTGGTCGAGCAGCTGGCCGAGTTCTTCCACCGCGTTGCAGACGTCGGCGCGCAGCATGTTCTCGCCATAGAACTGGTGGTACATCTGGCCCACCGGGCTCTTGAGGAACGCGACGCCACCCGAGTGGCCCGGGCAGTGCCATGAGTACGAGCCATCCTCGGCGTAGTCGAGCAGCGCCTTGAAGAATGGCGGCTGTACGCCCTCGAGATAGCCCTTGGCCTCGCGGATGATGTGCTTGGCAACGAACTCCGGCGTGTCCTCGAACATGTGGATGAAGCCGTGCAATTCGCGCAGGATGTCGTTGGGTAGGTGGCGCGCGGTCTTGGTTTCGCCGTAGATATAGATCGGCACGTCGGCGTTCTTGCGCCGCACTTCGCCGATGAAGCTGCGCAGGCTGTGGATGATTGGATCCTGCCCCGCGCCCAGCGTGAATTCTTCGTCGTCGATCGACAGGATGAAGGCGCTCGCGCGGCTTTGCTGCTGGGCGAACTGGCTCAGGTCGCCGTAGCTCGTGACACCCAGCACCTCGAAACCTTCTTCCTCGATCGCTTGCGCGAGCGCGCGAATCCCCAGGCCCGAGGTGTTGTCGGAGCGGTAGTCCTCATCGATGATGACAATCGGAAAACGAAATTTCATGGGCTGCCTCCGGCATGCTCGGGACGACAAAACGGCGCGAAGTGTATGAAAAAAGCCGGGGCTGCGCGCAATTGGATGTGCTTATGGTACTGATTGACGCAGAATGCGGCTACGCTTGAATGTGTATTGTGCTGAACAGGGAGGCCTCGTCATGGAACTCAACGCTTCCACCCTATGGTGGCTGGCCACGGGGGTGGCTGTCATCGTGGAGTTGCTGAGCGGAACGTTCTATCTGCTGATGCTGGCCATCGGCCTCGCGGCAGGTGCCGTGGCGGCGCACCTCGGCCTGGGTGGTGTGGCGCAGATCGTCATTTGCGCGGTGGTGGGGTCGGGATGCGTGTTCACCGCGTACTGGGTCAAGCGGCGTCGTCCGGGCGATCCGTCGGCGCGTGCGGATCGCAGCGTCAACCTGGATGTGGGCGAGCGTATCCAGGTTGACGCATGGGAGTCTGATGGAACGGCCGTGGTGAAATACCGTGGTGCCAACTGGACGGCCGTCCACCGCCCGGGAGTGACGCCCGTGCCGGGCGCGCACCGCGTGGTCGAGTTGATCGGCAACCGCCTGATGGTGGAATCCGTGTCGCGCGACGAGGAACAAAAACCGAACAGCCATTGACAGGGGGAAAGTTGACCATGGAAATTGCCATAGCCGTCTTCATCATTGCCGTGATCTTCATCGTTCGTGCGGTGAAGATCGTGCCTCAGCAGCACGCCTGGATCGTCGAGCGACTGGGCAAATATGCGGGTACGCTGGCACCGGGGCCGAAGTTCATCATCCCGTTCGTCGATCGGGTGGCGTACAAGCACAGCCTCAAGGAGATCCCGCTGGACGTGCCCAGTCAGGTCTGCATCACGCGCGACAACACGCAGCTGCAGGTCGATGGCATGCTGTATTTTCAGGTCACGGACCCGATGCGCGCGAGCTATGGATCGAGCAACTACATCGTGGCCATCACGCAGTTGGCGCAGACAACGCTGCGCAGCGTCATCGGCAAGCTCGAACTGGACAAGACCTTCGAGGAGCGGGACATCATCAACGCCCAGGTGGTCGAAGCGATTGATCAGGCCGCACTCAATTGGGGCGTGAAGGTGCTGCGCTACGAAATCAAGGACCTCACGCCACCGGCGGAAATTCTGCGCGCCATGCAGGCGCAGATCACGGCGGAGCGCGAAAAACGCGCGGTGATCGCCACGTCCGAAGGCAAGCGCCAGGAAGAAATCAACCTGGCCGAAGGCCAGAAGCAGGCCGCGATCGCGAAATCCGAGGGCGAGAAGCAGGCGCAGATCAACAACGCCGAGGGCGAGGCGGCCGCCATTCTGGCTGTGGCCCAGGCCACGGCCGAGGCCATCGAACGCGTCGCGGCGGCCATACGCCAGCCGGCGGGTGATCAAGCGGTCCAGCTCAAGGTGGCGGAAAAGGCGGTGGACGCCTACAGCCGCCTGGCCTCGGACGCGACCACCACGCTGGTCGTGCCGAGCAACATGACGGAGGTGTCCGCCCTGATCACGTCGGCGATGAAGATGATCCAGTTGGGGCAGCGTGCAAGCTGATTCCCGCATTGTTTGCATGCCCGCCAGCAACAGCACATACATCACGCCGAAACGATGTTTCTGACGATACCCACCCTGCTAACCTGGGCGCGCATTGTCGCCATTCCATTGATCGTCGGCGTGTTCTATCTGCCTCTGGAGAGTGGAACGCGCAACGAAGTGGCGACGGTGCTGTTCGTTGTCTTTGCGGCAACGGACTGGTTCGATGGTTATCTCGCGCGCAAACTTGATCAAACCTCCGCGTTTGGCGCGGTTCTCGATCCGGTTGCGCACAAATTCCTGGTGAGTGCGTCGCTCCTGGTGCTGGTGCACCTGCATCGCGTGGACGTGTTTGTCGCGCTCATCATCATCGGGCGCGAAATCGCGATCAGCGCACTGCGCGAGTGGATGGCGCACATCGGCGCCAGCAGAAGTGTGGCCGTGCACATGCTGGGCAAGCTCAAGACCACGGTGCAGATGATTGCCATTCCCTTTCTGTTGTACGACGGGCGGATTCTGGATTGGATCGATACGGGCACCTGGGGGACATGGCTCATCTGGCTGGCGGCGGTGCTGACCGTGTGGTCCATGGCCTACTACCTGCAGCGTGCCCTGCCGGAAATCCGGGCGCGTGCCAAGTAAACGGGAGCATGGCGCCGGGCCCGCGTGACCGTGAGAAATGCGACTAGAATTTGCCCGGTCGCGAATCAGGATTCAGACCGATTGACACCTGAAAGTGCGGCGGTTTTAATGGGTGCGGCTGCGGGATGCAGCCGCTGGTGCTTCACTCGTCGGCTACCCGGAGTTGGTTTCGGTTTGGCGTGTGGGCATGAGACAGAATCAACTATTTCATTCATCCTTTCCATGAGAGGCTCCTTGTGAACAAAACCGAACTGATCGAGCACATTGCAAACCACGCTGACATCTCCAAGGCGGCCGCCACGCGGGCGTTGGAGTCCACCATCGATGCCGTCAAGAAGACGCTGAAGAAAGGTGGAACGGTGTCGCTCGTCGGGTTCGGGACGTTTGCTGTGGGCAAGCGTGCTGCGCGCACGGGCCGCAATCCCCGTACCGGCGCGACGATTAAAATCAAGGCTGCCAAGGTGCCGAAGTTCCGTCCCGGCAAGGCGTTGAAGGATGCCTTGAACTGATGGTCGATTGATGAAAGGGTGCTTAGCTCAGTTGGTAGAGCGGCGCCTTTACACGGCGTAGGTCGGCGGTTCGAGACCGTCAGCACCCACCAATCACAACGCGAAGGCGAACATCGGGTTCGCCTTTTGTTTTGCTGTCGTTACGAGAAACCAGTCCATGTTTGAAGCCATCCGAAAGCACTCCAAGGTCGTCATGGGGATCTTGTTTTTGCTGATCATTCCCTCGTTTGTGCTCTTCGGGATCGATGGCAATTACTTCTCTGGAAACAGCGCAACCGTGGCCAGTGTCGACGGCAAGGCCATCACGAAGACCGAGTGGGACAACGCCCACCGCACCGAGAGCGACCGCATCCGTGCTCAGCAACCGGGCATCGACGGCAAGCTGCTTGATTCGCCTCAGGCACGCTATGCCACGCTGGAAAAGCTCGTGCGTGATCGGGTGCTGTCAGCCGCTGCGCGGCACATGCATCTGATGGCGAGCGACGCGCAGCTGGCTCGCGAGCTGCAGAAAATTCCGGCGATCGCGCAGTTGCGCAAGCCCGATGGCAGTCTTGATACGCAGGCATACCGCGCATTGGTGGCCGCGCAGGGCCTGACTCCGGAAGGGTTCGAGGCGCAGCTGCGCAATGAGCTCTCCGTCAACCAGGTGCTTGGCGGGGCTGTGTCCACTTCCTTTGCCAGCCCCGTGGAAAGCAAATTGGGGCTGGATGCACTTTTGCAGCGCCGCGAAATCCAGATCGCGCGTTTTGATGCGAAGGACTATGTCTCCAAGGTGACGGTGGACGACGCACAGCTGCAGGCGTTCTACGCGGCGCACCCGGAGTTGTTCCGTCAGACCGAAGAGGCATCCGTCGAGTACGTCGTGCTGGATTTGGACGCCATCAAAAATGGCCTGTCGGTGAGTGAAGACGATTTGCGCACGTACTACAAGGAAAACCAGGATCGGCTGGCGGGCAAGGAGGAGCGCCGCGCCAGCCATATCCTGATCAACGCGCCCAAGGATGAACCGGCTGCCGAGCGAGAAAAGGCCAGGCAGAGGGCCGAAGAGCTGCTTGCCCAAGTGCGCAAGGATCCGTCCAGCTTCGCCGAACTGGCCAGGAAATACTCCCAGGATCCGGGTTCCGCACCGCAGGGCGGCGATCTGGGCTTCTTCGCGCGTGACGCCATGGTCAAACCTTTTGCGGATGCTGTTTTTGCAATGAAGAAGGGCGATATCAGCGATGTGGTGGAGACCGATTTTGGTTACCACATCATCAAGCTGACCGACGTCAAGACGCCGAAAGTGCCGAGCTTTGATGAAGTCCGGCCGAAGCTCGAGGCCGAGCTGCGTCAGCAGCAGGCGCAACGCAAGTTTGCCGAAGTGGCCGAAACGTTCTCCAACCTTGTCTATGAGCAGCCCGATAGTCTCCAGCCGGTGGCCGACAAGCTGAAATTGAAGATCCAGACGGCAACGGGCGTGATGCGCAAGCCGCAGGCGGGCGCCAAGGGAGCACTGGCCAGCCCGCGTTTCCTCGAGGCACTGTTTGCCCCCGAGTCGATCCAGAGCAAGCGCAACACCGAGGCCACGGAAATCGGCAGCAACGTGCTGGTGGCCGGCCGGATCACGGCGTATCAGCCAGCCGAGGCCTTGCCTTTTGACAAGGCCAAGGATCGGGTCCGCAGTGCCTACGTCGCGCAACAATCGGCTGAACTTGCTCGTGCCGATGGCTCGGCCAAGCTGGCGCAGTGGCAAAAATCGCCCGACAGCGCAACTGGATTGGCCCCGGCGATCACGGTTTCGCGTGATCAGCCTCAGGGGCAGCCGCCCAAGCTGGTGAGCGCGGTGTTGGGTGCTCCGGCCGATCAACTGCCTGCATGGACTGGCATCGATCTCGGGCCGCAGGGTTACGCCGTCGCGAAGATCGAGCGCATCGTGCCGCGCAGCGACGATGATGCGCAGCAAAGGGCCATGCAGCAACAGTATCTGCAGGCGTGGACGCAGGCGGAAGCGCTCGCTTATTACGATGTGCTCAAGCAGCGCTACAAGGCGCAGATCAAGGTGGAGCGGCCTGCGGCGCAAACTGACGATCAGGAGTAGCCGGACAGGTTTCGTGTGGTGAATACCAACTATAATGAGCGGCTGCGGTGGCTGTAGCTCAGTTGGTAGAGTCCAGGATTGTGATTCCTGTTGTCGTGGGTTCGAGCCCCATCAGCCACCCCAGAAAATTGCAGAAAGGCCTTCAGTATCCTGAAGGCCTTTTCCATTGGCGCGGCGCGGAATCACGCGTGCGTCTGCGCGCGCAGATTCAGAAGCGCGGCTTCGATGGCAGCGGCGGTGGCCAGGGGCTGCTCCATGGGGAAAAGGTGGCTGCCATCGAGCATCATGATCCGGCCTTGGGTGATGCGCTCGGTCATGGCCATGCCGACCTGGTGCGCCTCGTGCGATGCCCTGCCGCCGATGAATGCGACGGGGCATTGCAGCGGATGGCGGCGAAACAGGTGGGCAAGATTGTGCGGCAGCGTGTTGTAGATCTGCGTTTCCACCTTGCGGTCAAAGGCCAGGGTGCAGCCTCCCGCCTGCTCCTGCGTCAAGCCACTGGCAATGTAGTCCTGCAGCACCTCCGGCTTCCAGTGGATGAACGCCTTTTTCCGCTGAAAGTGCTCGAGCGCTTCCTGCCGGCTCGGCCATGAGTCACGGCGGGCGCGGCTGATGCGGCCGGGGGTGAGCGCTCCGATCACCTGCACTTGCTTGGCTACGCCGACGGCGCCCGCCTTCCAGCCGCCCACCAGCGGTGAATCCAGCAGGAGCACGCCGCGCGCGAGTTCGGGGCGCTTGGCCGCGGCCATGATGCTCAGGTAGCCGCCGAGAGAGTGGCCCACGAGGAAGGCGCGCTCGCCCGTGCGCTGCTGCAAGTCTGCGGCGTGGTCGGCGAGCTGATCGACGAGGTGGATCCAGTTGTTCGTGACCGGGTAGCGCGGATCATGGCCGTAGCGCTCAATGGCATGAACTTCGAATCCGCGTTCGTGCAGTGCGTTGAACAGGATGCGGTAGGTCCCCGCTGGAAAGCTGTTGGCGTGCGAGAAGACGATGGGGATCATGAAGACGGCCTGAGCGGTATTCAGCGAGGTTTGCGCTTGGGGGCAGATGCGGATTGGGCGCGCCTGAGGGTGGTGGCCGCCGCGATGGTGGCGGGTTTTGCCGTCGTCGCTGGTTTGCGGGCAACCGCCCGGGGCTTCGCGGCAGATTTGCGTGTCGCCGCGTGGGCGGTGCGCACGCCGTGGTGCGCGGTCTGGGCGCGCACGGGCAGGTAGAGGACGATGGCTTCGCCCGGCTTGAAGTGGCTGGTGGCTTTGAGGTCGTTCCAGTCTGCCACGTCGCCGGGCTTGACCTTGTAGTGTCTGGCGATGCTCGCGACGCTGTCGTGCCTGCCCGCGCGTATGGTGCTGCGGTGGATGACCACTTCCGGTGTGAAGGCGACCTGGCCGTTGTCGGCAATGCTGCCCGGCACGTCCTTGCCGGAGGTGGCCGAGCGTGCCACCATCAGCGCCGATCCCGCCTTGATCATCATGCGGGGAGGAATGGCATTGACGGAGCGCAGTTGCGCTTCGCTTGTTCCCGTACGCTGCGCGGCCGAGGCCACGCTCATGGTGGTGGGAACGGTCCAGACCGTCCAGCTGGCGAGTTGTCCTTCGTTGTAAGTCTGGAAATTGCGCCGGAAGGTTTGCGCGCTGTCCCAGGGCAGCAGGATTTTTGGCATGCCCGCAGCAAGGATGACCGGGCGGTGCAGCGACGGGTTGAGCGCGCGGAAGTCCGCTTCACTGATGCCCGCCATGCGCGCCACGACGGAGACATCGACGTCGCGCGTGATGTCTACCGTGTCGAAGTAGGGGTGATTGCCGATGCTCGGCAGCGTGAGTCCGTATTGCTCTGGGTGGGCGATGATGTTCTTGACGGCCTGCAGCTTGGGCACGTACATGCGCGTCTCGGCCGGCAGGGTGAGATCGCTGTAACTGGTACCGAGGCCCGCCTTCTCGTTGCGTGCAATGGCGCGCGCCACGCTGCCTTCACCCCAGTTGTAGGCGGCCAGCGCGAGGTCCCAGTCGTCGAACATGTCATGGAGTTTTTGCAGGTAGTCGAGCGCCGCACGGGTCGAGGCAAGCACGTCGCGGCGGTCGTCGCGAAAGGCGTTTTGCTTCAGGTCGTAGGTGGTTCCTGTCGCGGGCATGAATTGCCACATTCCGGCGGCCTTCGCGCTGGAGACGGCCAGCGGGTTGAAGGCGCTTTCGATGTAGGGCAGAAGCGCCAGCTCGGTGGGCATGTTGCGCCGCTCCAGCTCTTCGACGATGTGAAAGAGATATTTGCTTGACCGCTCCGCCATGCGCTCGATGTAATCGGCGCGGGCCGAATACCACTGCTCCCGGTCCGCAACCAGCTCGTTCTTGAGGTCTGGCATCGCGAACCCGCGGCGTATGCGTTCCCACAGGTCGGAGGGGGCGGCCACGCTGGTCACGTTGGCCTGCGTGGCCTTGCCTTCGGTGATGTTCTTCAAAGGCGCGGTGGGGTAGTCGTGTTCAGCGGCGGCGCTGCTGTCTTGCGTGGTGGAGGGGGAGTTCTGCAGATTGGCGCAACCAGCCAGCAGGATCAGGCAGCTCAGGGCCGCAAGGGGCAGCCATTTCATCGGAAATCGTTTTTCCATTGGCGAAGGGTCGCGAAAATGGCGGCAGGATCGTTGGGGTTGGTTGCAGGGTCGTGCGCGCAGGCACTGTGGACCACGGATGCCGCGCCCGTGCGCAGAAACGGGTTGATGGCCAGCTCGGCGGCGATGGTCGATGGCAGTGTCGGCATCTGTGCGTCGCGCAGTTGTTTGCAGTGTTGCAAATGACGTTCCAGTTCGGTGTTTTGGGGCTCGACAGCGCGTGCGAAGGCGAGGTTGGAAAGTGTGTATTCGTGGGCGCAGCACACGCGGGTGGCCGGTGGCAGCGCGGCCAGCCGCGCCAGTGATGCGTGCATCTGCACCGGTGTCCCTTCGAAGAGGCGGCCGCACCCGCCGTAGAAGAGGGTGTCTCCGCAGAAGAGTGCCGGTGCGCCGTCGAGGTTGTCGCAGAAATAGGCGATATGCCCTGCGGTGTGGCCCGGCACGTCGATGACCGTAAGGTGCAGGCCCAGTACCAGTACCTCATCGCCGCCGTTCAGTGCGGTAAAGGGCCGGGGAATGGTTTCTCGCGCGGGGCCGTAGACGGCGGCCGAGCTTGCGCTGTGCAGGGCCGATACGCCACCCGTGTGGTCGCCATGGTGATGCGTGACTAGAATCGCGCGCAGTGACAATCGCATGCTGCGCAGCGCTTCGAGCACCGGCGCGGCATCGCCCGGGTCGACGACCAGGGCCTCATGTCCATCGTGCACCAGCCAGATGTAGTTGTCGGAGAAAGCGGGCAGTGGCAGCAGTTTCATGAGCAGCAAAATTATAGGTTTCGACGACTGGCTGGAATCACCGCCGGGCCGCTATCTGCTGGCGTGGGAACAGGAGCGCTACGATGAACTGGTGGCCGATTGTTTTGGCTACCACGCCTTGCAGTTGGGCCTGCCGCGGCTGCAGGGTTTGCGTGCCAATCGTATCCAGCATCGCTGGCTGGCGGTGAACGCCGCGGCGATCGGTGCGGCTGAAGGGGGTCCGGCTCCGGCCTTGTGGGCCGATGCGGTGCAACTCCCCTTTCCCGCGGCAAGCGTCGATCTGGTGCTCATGCCGCATACGCTGGAGCTCAGCGTGAGTCCGCACGCCGCCTTGCGCGAGGCGGCGCGGGTGCTGGTGCCCGAGGGGCGCGTGCTCATCAGTGGCGTGAACCCGTGGAGCCTGTGGGGGCTGCGCCAGAGCCGCATGCAATGGTTCCGGCGTCTGGGCGCGAGCGGCCCCCTGTTCATTCCCGACGCGCAGGAATTCTTTTCGCCATGGCGCCTGCGTGACTGGCTGCGCCTGCTGGATCTGGAAGTGGAGACGGTAAGCTTCGGGTGCTTTCGCCCTGCGACCCGTGGAGGCGGATGGCTCGAGCGCATGGGCTGGATGGATGCCTTGGGGCCGCGTGGCTGGCCCGTTTTTGGCGCGGGCTACGTGATGGTGGCGGTCAAGCGTGTGCTGGGCCTGCGGCTCCTGGAGCCTGCCTGGCGCAGCGCGCGGCCGCCCAAGGGAGCGACGATGCCCGTGGTTCGGCGTGAGTCCGGTGGCCCGCCTGTTTTGCGTGATGAATGCAGGGAGTGAGAGTGGACGTGGTCGAGATGTACACGGATGGCGCGTGCAAGGGCAACCCCGGGCCGGGAGGCTGGGGTGTGCTGTTGCGCCATGGGACGACGGAAAAGGAATTGAGCGGCGGCGAGCGCCTGACAACCAACAACAGGATGGAGCTGCTGGCGGTGATCAAGGGGTTGTCGGCTCTCAGGCGTCCCTGTGAAGTCGATGTCTATCTGGACAGCCAGTATGTGCGCCAGGGCATCACCCAGTGGATCCACGGCTGGAAGAAAAAGGGCTGGCGCACGGCGTCAGGCCAGCCCGTGAAGAACGTGGAGCTCTGGCAGCGTCTCGATGCGCTGACGCACCAGTCGGAACACGTGATCCGCTGGCATTGGGTGAAGGGGCATGCGGGCCACCCCGGCAATGAACATGCCGATGCGCTGGCCAACCACGGCGTGGAGCAGGTTCTGGCGTTGTCGGCACCTACCTGATTGCTCCACGAAACATAGCTGTAAGCGCCCGTGTATCAGGGTTGTGGCCTGATTTGATTTGAAATTTCAACCGGTTTGCGCGGAGGACTCCGGTCAGAAGTCCTTCACCAGCGAGACACGCACGCTGCGCCCGGGCTGGGTGTAGGCGTCGAGCACGGACGAACCGGCGGCCTGCCCGTAAACGTCCGGCCACAGCCAGTATTTGCGGTTCGTGAGGTTGTACAGCGCCAAGTTCAGGCGCATGTCCTTGGCGAGGCGCCATTGCGCGCCAAGATCCAAAGTCGTGAATGATGGCGGTGCAAACTGGGTGTTCGGTTTGGAGTTGAAGATGGTGGCGTTGTCGATGTCGCCTGGCTTCTTGGCCTGGCGGTGGCGCAGCTTGGCCCAGAGCGACCAGTCGGCGCTGTCGTGGCGCAGGCCGAGCGCGAACTGCGCCGGGTCCACCGAATTGAGGGGTCGGCCTGTCTCGCGGTTGCGCCCGCGTGCCGTGCCCCAGGCGAAGGTACTCGACAGGCGCCCGCCCGCCACCACGCCCCAGTCGTAGCTTCCCTTGAATTCAAAGCCGTGGATGCGCGCGCGTCCGATGTTCACCGCCTGGAAGTAGCGGTCGATCCCGATCTGTTCGACGAATTCAGCATCGACAATCAGGTTCGAATAGTCGTTGACGAAGGCGGTGAAATCGAGTTTCAGGCGATCAAAGCGCCCGCGCGCGCCGAGCTCGAAGCCGCGGCTCTTCTCGGGCTGCAAGTTGGGATTGGGTCGGACGACGACGTGCGCACCGGGCACGACGTAGTCGAGGTGATCGTTGAGCTGCCCTGGCTCGGGTGCGCGAAAGCCCTCGGAATACTGGCCGAACACGCTCCACTCGGTCGTGGCGCGCCAGAGCACGCCAAGCTTGGGCAGCACCTTGGATTGCGACAGCGACTTGCCCGGCAGCGCCGCCGGCGGGTAGAAGCCGTTCTGGCTGGTCACGTCGATCGAGAAATGGTCGATGCGCAGGCCGGGCGTGAACGTCCAATCGCCCCAGATCGATTCGTTCTGCACGAACAGCGCGCCCGTGGTCTCGCGCGTATCGGGGAAGCGCTTGAGCGGGAAGACATCGGGTGGCAGCGGCGCCTGGCCGTCGTAGAGGTTGTCGATCGTGTTGCGGGTGTATTCGCCGCCGTAGACGATGCGGTGCGACCAGTCGCCCGCGCGCAGCACCTTCTCGGCCTGCAGGCCCAACTGCCAGATGCGTTCGCCGTAACGGTTGTCGCGCACCCGGTGCACGCCGCTTTTGAGGTCGCTCGTGCCGATGCGCCGCGATGTGCTTTTCTGCAACGCCACGATGCTGCGCACGTGGTCGGCCCAGCCGCTGGCGATGTCGTAGCGCGCATCCCAGGTGAGCCGCTGGCGCCGCGCGTCGTAGCGCGAGGTCTCATCGAGAATGTCGCCCGGCTTGGTGGGTGCGGGGGTGCGGCTGGAGAGCAGCTCGACATCCGAATCGCGGTTGACTTGCTCGAAGCTGAGTATGTGGCGCTGCGTGCCATTAGGCGTCAGGACGACCTTGGCCAGCAGCGCCTGATCGCCGTCGCTTTCGGGGTTGGCCGTCGTGCGGCTGGCGTTGGGCGCGTTGTTGCTGCCCATGGTCTCGATCGCGTGCGCGCGGCGCGCGGTGGCCGTGAGCATCCATTGCACCGTGTCGCTGGCCTTGCCCGCGACCGTGCCGGCAACGGTCTTCGCGTCGTCTTCGCTGGCGTATTGCGCGGAGATGCGCCCGCCTATGGTCTTCTCCGGAGTGCCTTCGGTGCCGCCGAGGAAATCCTGCGGGTTGAACGTGACGAAATTCACCACGCCTGCCAGCGCGTCCGAGCTGTACAGGGCCGAGGCCGGCCCGCGCAGGAGTTCCACGCGCTTGAACAGCTCGAGCGAGAGGTATTCGCGATCGAAGATGGCCGAGCGCGAGACGTAGCTGCGCGGCATGCGGATGCCGTCCACGGTCATCAGCACGCGGTTGCCACCGATGCCGCGGATGTTGATGCCGGTATTGCCGTCGCGTGCGAAGGCTGAGGATGCGGCGCCCACGGCCAGGCGGGCCGGGGCTGTGCGTACTGATGTGTTGGGCAGGTCCTGCAGCGCATCACGCAGCGTCTGGCTTTGTTGCTCCTCGATCTGGCCTGCGTCGATGACGTCGATGGACTGCGGCAGATCATCCACCGCCTGCTCCTGCATGGAGCCGCTGACAACCATCTGTGGCAGTGTCGCGGCTGGGCTGCCCTGCGCTGCGGCGTGGCCGCTCATGCCGCAGGCGAGCAGGCCGCACAACGCCATCGTGTGGCGGCGCGGGCGGGAGGGGCTGGAACGCAGTCGCATGGAGATCCCTGGTCGCCGAAAGTGAAAAATAAAAATAAGGGTGAACCCTAGGGTGGCATATGGCTTGGCCAAAAGGTATCACCATTGTGACAAAAGGCGGAGTTTTTTGGTACAGCTTTTTTCATATCAGGGTAAACCACACGGATAATGAAGTTATGGCCACCGGACTTTCCTGCCGCCCCCGGCTGGCTCAATACGCAGGAGACGGGTGGCGTTTTCTCTATCTAGGAACGAGAGAGGATCGAGCATGAAAATCCGCCCGATGACGACCGTAGCCGCGCTGGTGCTTTCCGCCATCGCCGTGACTGCCCTGGCGCAGGAGAAAAAAGACGCCATTCTTCCGCAGGCTGAAATCAATCTGCAGGCCGGCTCCTCCCCCGTCGGCGAAGCGCTGATGCATCAGAATTCCAACGCCAAGGCGCCGGCCATGACGCAGGCGGAATTCGACAAGGCGCGTCAGATCTACTTCGAGCGCTGCGCAGGTTGTCATGGTGTGTTGCGCAAAGGTGCAACCGGCAAGCCGCTGACGCCCGACATCACGATCGACAAGGGCACGGACTACCTCAAGACCTTCATCGCCTATGGTTCGCCCGCAGGCATGCCGAACTGGCAGACCTCGGGCGAATTCGACGAAGCCACGGTCGATCTGATGGCACGCTACATCCAGCAAGACCCTCCCACGCCGCCCGAATTCTCGCTCGAGGACATGGAAAAGAGCCGCAAGGAGTACATCGCGGTTTCCGCGCGCCCCAAGAAGAAGCTCAACAACTACAACATCAACAACATCTTTTCCGTGACGCTGCGCGACGCGGGCGAGATCGCGCTGATCGACGGTGACACCAAGCAGATCATCAACATCATCAAGACCGGCTACGCGGTGCACATCTCGCGTCTTTCGGCGTCGGGGCGCTACCTGTACGTGATCGGGCGCGACGCGCGTCTGAACCTGATCGACCTGTGGATGGAAAAGCCCGACAACGTCGCCGAAATCAAGATCGGCCTGGAGGCACGCTCGGTCGAGACGTCCAAGTACAAGGGCTGGGAAGACAAGATCGCGATCGCCGGCACCTACTGGCCGCCGCAATTCGTGCTCATGGATGGTGACACGCTCAAGCCGCAGAAGATCGTTTCCACTCGCGGCATGACGGTGGACAACGAGTACCACCCCGAGCCGCGCGTAGCCGCGATTGTCTCCAGTCACCAGCGCCCGGAGTTTCTGGTCAATGCCAAGGAAACCGGCAAGATCTTCATGGTGGATTACACCGATCTGAAGAATCTTGCGATCAAGCAGCTCGATGCAGCCAAGTACCTGCACGACGGGGGCTTCGACTCCACGCGGCGCTACTTCATGACTGCCGCCAACGCGTCCAACAAGATCGCTGTGGTGGATACGAAGGAAGACAAGCTGGCGGCGCTGATCGAAGTGGGCAAGACGCCGCACCCGGGGCGTGGCGCCAACTTCAAGGATCCGAAATACGGCCCGGTGTGGGCGACGTCCGGTTTGGGTGACGAGAGCATCTCCATCATCGGTACCGATCCCAAGGGCCACAAGAAGAACGCCTGGAAGGTCGTGCGCACGCTCGAGGGTCAGGGCGGTGGTTCGCTTTTCATCAAGACGCACCCCAAGTCCAACAACCTGTGGGTGGACACCACGCTCAACCCGGATGCCAAGGTCAGCCAGAGCGTGGCGGTGTTCGACATCCGTGACCTCTCCAAGAAGCCGCAGATCATCGACATCGCTGCCTGCGCCGATCTCAAGGACGATGGCGCCAAGCGCGTGGTGCAACCTGAATACAACCAGAAGGGCGACGAAGTCTGGTTCTCCGTCTGGAGCGCCAAGGACAAGCAGTCGGCGATCGTGGTCGTGGACGACAAGACCCGCACCTGCAAGACGGTAATCAAGGACCCGAAGCTGGTCACGCCGACCGGCAAGTTCAACGTCTACAACACGCAGCACGACGTGTATTGATCGAGCCCGCTCCGGCGTGCCGCGCATGCCGGGGGTGTTTGTCAGCAAAAAGGCCAGCGGTCACGCTGGCCTTTTTGTTGGTGGCGATGCACGCGAGAAAGTCCCACCAGGAAGCCCTTGTTCGCTCGCCCCCCCCTGAGCTTTAAAACTCGTATTCGGCTTGAAGACGCAGCGTTGTGTTCGGCGTGGCGCTTGTGGTGCCGAACAACAGGGTCGCGTTGTACTTGATGAATTCCTGCTGCCCCGCCCGGATACGACCGAAAATGGCCGGGCCGATCTTGTGCGTCTGCTCGTCGTGAGGGCTCCAGTTGGATACCGGGCCCAGGCTACCGATGCCCTGCAAGCCATATTCGAAGGCGGGTTGCCAGCGGTACTTGAGTTGCCACTGGTAGCCCAGTTCCGCTTCGCTCGGCGTTGCGCTACGGATGTGCTTTTCGACCAGGACGTTCAAATTGGCCTGGATTTTCGAGGTGAGGTCCGTCTGCAGCAAGGGCCCCCACTTGTATTCGTACCCTTCGGTGCGGTCTTTCGGGCGCTCGATTTCAAACAGGAAACCGACCTCCACCGGGTATTTTCCGGTCTCCGTCAACTGGAACTTGTTCTCCCACTCCCATGCGTCGAAGCTGTGCTTTTCTCCGGGTTCTTTGTGCCATTTCCCATAGAACTCGGTGAACCACCAGTGGGTCACGCCGTAGCCCAGGCCGACGGACCATGCACTCTCGCGTGTCCCGTCCTTGTTTTCTTGGGTTCCTGCCTTGAAGTCGATCTCCCGCTCGCCCTCCTGCACCAGGGGGGTGTAGACGTAATCCGCGGGCCCAGCAAGGGCGGGCGTCGTGAACGAGAGAATTTGCAGGCTGAGGGCGGCCAGCGCCCCCGCCCGGGCGGCGGTTCGCATCATATGAACTCCAGGATGAAAAAGGGAGGGCCGTTGCCTTAGTGGCTAGGCGAACTGAAGGGTGTTCGAGGACGCATCAAACGCGTTCCAAGGTAGATACACGCCAGGACCATCGCGTAGGCACCGAGCTGGCTTGCAGACGGACGTGCCTCATACCCAAGCAAGGCGTGCAGGAAGGTCCCGAGGGCCGAGTCTTGGGAAAGCGCCCAGGAGCTGTCCCATACGGGCGTTGACCCGTGTTCGAGCAACCCGGCCTGCGCAAGCGCCTTCATCAATTGACTGGCCAGAGAGGCAGCCAGAAATGCAATGAATGCATTGGTGACCGTGAAGATGTGGCGTGTGGGCACTCGGGTCAGTCCGGCGTAGATGACCAGGCCGACAAACGCCCCGAGCAGCAAGCCGCCTGCCCCAGCGGCGAGAACGAATCCCGGCTGTGCCGTGCCGTTGCCGGTCAAGGGAGTCTGTCAGGAATTTTGTGTGCGAGGCATAACATGATGAACAGAAAGAGCATGTATGCCAAGCAAGAAGAAACCG